>ENA-ORSS01000148-ORSS01000148.1-human-gut-metagenome-genome-assembly--contig:-NODE-148-length-90256-cov-19.341360_pt1 | contig 90256 bp, 95 predicted proteins | sample MGYA00241899_ERZ509162 | MGnify/ENA primary metagenome ERZ509162 (study PRJEB26280, sample SAMEA2338641) | human gut metagenome | biome: human gut; feature: human-associated habitat; material: faeces... | reverse complement strand
AAGTGCAGCAAATGGAGATTATGCAGAAAACAAAGTAATCCACTTAGCAACAGTGGAAAATGGGACAATTTCGTTGAAATTAACACCATATGTTGGAACATATGATGGACAAGAACACGAAGCATTAACCAATATTGAAGTAGAACCACAAGATGTTCAATTAGAATATTCGATAAATGGTGGCCAATATAGTGCAGAAATGCCAAAGATTAAAGACACATCAGAATTTACAGTAACAGTAGTGGCAAGCAAAGAAGGATATAAAACAGTATCTACAACAGAAACAATAAAGGTAAATAGAGCAGAAGGAAAATTAACACTTTCTTCATACAGTGGAACTTTAACATATCCCAAAAGCACATCTTTTACAATAAATGAAAATACAACAAATGTAAGCATAACATCTTCAAATACCAATATTGCAACTGCAAGTTTAAATGGAAATACAGTAACAGTAAAACCTGGAACAACGGCAGGAAAAGCAATTATAACAGTAACAACAGAAGAAACAATAAATTATACATCAAAAACAGCAACTTATGAAGCAACAGTAAATAATGGAAGCATAGATTTAATGGTAACACCGTATACAGGAAATTATGATGGTAGACAACATAATGCTGTAACGGTAAATGTAACTCCAAGTGACGCAAAGCTAGAGTACTCTACAAATAATGGAGCAAGTTATAATACAACAATGCCAACTATTATAAATGCATCGTCATTTACAGTAACAGTAAGAGCAAGCAAAACAGGGTACAAAACTGAAAGTTCGACGCAAACAACGAAAGTAAATAAAGCAAATGGAAGCTTAAGCTTATCATTTTATAGTGGTACAATAACATATCCAAATAGCACTTCATTTACAGTAAGTGGAAATACTGGAACATTAAGCGTATCTTCTTCAAACACAAATGTTGCAACTGCAAGTTTAAATGGAAATACAGTAACAATAAAATCAGTTGGAGCTGGAAGTGCAACAATAACTGTAAAGAGTGCATCTAACACAAACTATAATGAAAAAACAGCGGCATATGCAGTAACTGTAAAAATTCCAACTTTTACTGAAAGTTCAGGAGTAGGTTATTATGCAGATGTAGATGGAAATGGAACGGTAGATGGAATAATATTTGAAGATTTCAAAATTGGTGGAAATGGAAGTTGGGGAACAGGAATATATATGCGAAGGTATACGATTCCTAATATATCGAGCACTAAAAGTTATTATATAAGTCAAACAAATTATAATGGCCCATTTGGAACCAAAAAAGTTTTAACTCCAAGTAGTTCAGGAAATGAAAGATTTTATATTATGGCACTAAACGATTACAATAATGGAGCAACATATTCATTTAGTAATGCCAAAGGTATAACATCTGGACAATGGAGTATGCCAACTATAGAACTATGGGCAGCATTTGGCAATCAATTGGGAATAACATTATCTAATTATAGTGGGTATGGGTTAAATGGAATGTATTGGTCGTCAACTGAAGATAACAGTATTCTCGTGGAAGGGTATATTATTAGATTTAATAATGAAAAAATTATGGGTGCTACAGGTAAATATAATGTACGTTTAGTTAGGAAATTTTAGGATATTAGATTAAAAAAGATGTATTAGCACCAAGGGCAATTTTATTGATTAGTACAAGTTTGTATTAATGGATGAAATTGCCCTGTATTTTATATATTTTTCATTGCTAAATCTCCTAAAATATGATATAGTTTGCAATGAGAAATAACAACAAAATATAAGAAACAAAAGGAGAACATAATGTTATTAGCACTTTCTGGTATTACTGGAGTGGGAAAAAGTTTTTATGCAGAAGAAATTGCAAAAAAGCTTGATTTCAAAAAGGTACATACTATAAGAACAAGAACTATGAGAATAGGTGAACAAAACGGAAAAACTGGACTTTTTATGACTCATGAAGAGTTACAAAAACTCAAAGATGATGGGAAAATTGCTTACGATTTTGATGTGTTTGGTGGTATATATGCATATAAAAAAGATGAAATTTTATCTAATGAAAATTATGTGTTTGAAATGTATTATACTACTATTCAAGACTGGAAAAGAATAAGACCAGATATTGTCACTATTTATATATTGCCAAATGATATAAATGTGGCATTAGAACAAGTAAAGAAAAGAAATTTAACACCAGAGAAAGAAAACGAGAGAATTAAAGAGACAGAAGAACAATATAAAAATTTTATGAGTGATAAGAAATTACAAGATATGTTTGATTACATAATATATAATAATTATGATGAAAAATCAGAAGATGAACTTATTAAATTGATTGCAAGCAAAATGAAATCAGATAAATACTAAAAATGAAAGGATTAATATGGATATATTTTTTAAAAGTGATGAAAATTTTGACAAAATAATTGTAGACACCCTAAAAGGGAAAAAGATAGTAAAAGCAAACCAAATTACAACTGGATGGACTAACATAGTATATGAGGTTGAAACTGATGATGGAAACTATTTCTTTAGATTTCCACGTGATGAATTCTGGTCTAGAACTATTGTAAAGGACTGTGAATTTGCAGGTTACATATATAATAAAACAGATTTTAATACTAGTAAGCTAGAACTAAAATATTATAATGGTAAACCATTTAGTGTACATAAAAAAATAAAAGGCACTCCACTTGCTAAGAAAATGGATTCACTTAGTGATAAAGAAGTTGAGAATGTTGGAAATGAAATTGCAAAATTTATGTATGAATTGCATAACTTAGATTTCAATAAAGATGAAGTATTTAATACAAGAAATATTGGCTTGAAACTACCAGATTTCCTAGACGAACTTTTAAATTTGCATTTGAGTGAAGATGATATAAAATTCTGGAAAGAGAGTAAAATAGATGATAGTTGCAATAACTTGGTTCATGGTGATTTGAACCCAAGCAATGTTTTGTTAGACGACAATAATAATGTTGCGGCTATTATAGATTTCGGATTTGGTGGTTTTGGAGATAAATATGATGATATTTCTAGAATAATTGGAAGATGCCCAGAAAGATTTAAAAATGGCATTGTAAAGAGTTATGAGTCATACTCAAAAGCACCAGTCAACATGGAAATTTTAAATGATAAAATTGATAAATGGAACAATATAGATAAAGGATATATAAATTATATGAGAAGTATAGGAATATACGAATAGTTTTGGAGGTATAATTTTTGGATAGTAATAGATTATTAATAATAGATGGAAACAGCATTATGAATAGGGCTTTTTATGGAATAATGAGCTCTAAATCTTTGATGTCTGCTGATGGTAAATATACGAATGCTGTATATGGATTTTTATCAATTCTATTTAAAGATTTAGAAGATTTAAAACCAGATTATATTGCAGTTGCCTTTGATTTGAAGGCTCCAACTCACAGACACAAGATGTATAAAGAATACAAAGGTACTCGCCATGCGATGCCACAAGAACTTGCTGAGCAAATGCCTGTTATTAAAGAAGTTTTAAAAGCAATGAATATAGCAATAATCGAAAAAGAGGGCTATGAGGCAGATGACGTTATAGGAACTATTTCTAAGCAAGCATCTGATGCTGGACATTATGTTACTATTCTTTCTGGAGATAGAGATAACTTTCAACTTGCAAGTGATAAAGTTACAATTCGTATTCCTCGTACTAAAATGGGCAAGACCGAGACAGAGGATTATGATGATTCTAAGATAATCGAAGAATATGGAGTTAAACCAGTTCAGCTAATTCAAGTAAAAGGCTTGATGGGAGATACATCTGATAATATTCCAGGAGTTCCAGGAGTAGGAGAAAAGACTGCTCTAAAATTAATTAAAGAATATGAAAATATAGATAATTTGTATGAAAAATTGGAGGCTGGACAATCAGATGATATCAAAGGTGCATTAAAAACTAAACTTGAAAATAACAAGGATTTAGCAATGCTATCTAGAACTCTTGGAACTATTCTAAGAGATGCACCACTCGGAGTTAATATAGAAGATTTAAGGACTAAGGAGTGGGATAAAGAAGCAGTAACAAATAAATTTAAAGAGCTTCAATTTAATCGATTTATAGAAAGATTTGATTTGAATGGACTTGGTACACCCAAGAAAGAAGCTAAGATTGAAGATTTATTTACATTAGTAGAGTTAGATAAAAATACTTTAAAAGACGAGCTTTCAAAGATTAATGATAAATTTATTTATTATATTGAAAAAGAAAATATTGAAGATGAAAGTGCAATTATAAAAGAAACTTTTAAATCATTATATTTTTATAAAGATAAGAAGGTATTTTATGTAAAAGATTTTGAGTTAACTCCTGAAATTATTAATATCTTTGCAGACGAGAAAATAGACAAAATTAGTTATAGAACTAAACCAGACTATATTATTTTTAAAGAGCATGACTGTGAATATAATAACATAAAATATGATGCAGAGATTGCCGGATATAATCTAAACCCAACAGATAAAAACAATATTGAAGAAATGTCTAAAAAGTATTTAGACTTAGACATGGATGAATATTTAGAAAATGAATTTAATGGTACAGATAAGAAGAAGAGTGACCAGATGAATTTATTTGATAATTTGGAACAAAAAGATGATAAAGTTGACGAAAGAAGCAAATATCAGAGTGCTTTAATTTGTTATGCAATAGCAAATTTAGAAGAAGTTACAACGAAAAAGCTAGAAGAAGTAGGTTCATTAAGCTTATTTAATAATATCGAAATGCCGTTAGTACCAGTATTGGCACAAATGCAATTTAATGGAATGATGGTAGATGAAAGTGAATTAAAAGATTTTGGAGATACATTAAAAGCCCAAGTAGAAACCTTATCACATGAAATATGTGATTTAGCAGGAGAAGAATTTAATGTAAATTCTCATCAACAATTAGGAAAAATATTATTTGAAAAATTACAATTACCAGTTTATAAAAAGACTAAAAATGGCTACACAACTGATGTTGAAGTGTTAGAAAAGTTAAAAGGCCAACATCCTATTATAGAAAAAATATTGGAATACAGAACACTTGCTAAATTAAATTCTACTTATGTTGAGGGACTAATTCCTTACATAAATCCTAAAACCAAGAGAATACACTCGAGTTTCCATCAAATAATTACTGCAACAGGAAGAATAAGCAGTACAGAGCCAAATTTACAAAACATTCCTACTAGAGCAGAGCTAGGAAAGCAAATAAGAAAAGCTTTTAAACCTGCAGAAGGAAATATTTATATAGATGCAGATTATTCTCAAGTAGAATTAAGAGTGCTTGCACATATTTCACAAGATGAAAATATGATATACGCATTTAATCACGGAGAAGATATTCACAAACAGGCTGCGTCAAAGGTTTTAGGAATTCCAATTGAAGAAGTTACAAAGGAGCAAAGGTCATCTGCAAAGGCCGTAAACTTTGGAATAGTGTATGGAATAAGTGACTTTGGACTTGCAAATCAGTTAGGAGTGAGCAACAAACAAGCTAAAGAATACATTAATCAGTACCTTGAAAAATATCAAGGAATAAAACACTTCATGGATGATATAGTAGAAAGTGCAAAGGCAAAGGGATATGTAGAAACTCTTTTTGGAAGAAGAAGATATATTCCAGAAATAAAATCTTCAAATTATATGGTAAGACAATTTGGAAGTCGTGTTGCTATGAATACTCCAATACAGGGAACAGCAGCGGATATTATGAAAATTGCTATGATAAATGTAAATAAAGCATTGAAAGAAAAGCATATTAATGGTAAAATTGTACTGCAAATACATGACGAATTGTTATTAGAAGTTAGCAAAGAAGATAAACAACAGGCAAAAGAAATTCTAAAACAATGCATGGAAAATGCAATGAAATTATCGGTTCCACTAGAAGTTGAAATATCTGAGGGTGAGGACTGGTATGAAGTAAAATAAACAAAGGAGAGTAGATGTAATTTGAAAAAACAATATAAGGTTATAGTGAGTGTTCTAATTGGTATTATACTACTTATAACTATTATAAAAGTATTTAACATAAAGCAAATTATATTACAAAAAATATATCCTAAAAAGTACTCAGAATATGTAGAAAAATATGCACAAGAATTTAACGTGGATCCATTACTGATTTTTTCCATGATAAAAGCCGAAAGCAATTTTAAAGAAAAGGCTAAATCATCGAGCGGAGCTAAGGGATTAATGCAGTTAATGGAGGCCACGGCAAACGAAATTGCTGATAAAATAGATGAACCGTTGGTTGAAGAAGAAAGCTTATTAGAGCCAGAAAAAAATATAATGATTGGCACAAAATACTATTCGGAATTATTAAAAAATTTTGACGGAAATATGTTACTTGCAATCACGGCATATAATGCTGGAATGGGAAACGTAAATCAATGGATTAGAGATGGAATAATAAAAGCCGATGGGAGTGACATAGAGAACATTCCATATAAAGAAACAAATATGTATGTTAGGAAGATTATTAATAATTATAGAATGTACCAAACTATTTACGTTGAAAAATAATTACAATAATGCAAAAGGAGATTGGAAAAAAATTAAATTTTGACGAAGTTCAAAATTGTAATTATGTGCCAATCCAAGGAGGAAATAACATATGAAAAAAAAGCAAATAACAATAAGTGTATATCAAATTTTCATAGCATTGCTGGTAATAATTGCAATAATAGTAACTGTTTCGATTGTTAAGAAACATGTACCAAAAACAAATAGAATTGCGACTGGAAAGGCCAGTGATTTTAATGGTAGTGGAACGAGTGATGATCCATATAAAATAGAGAATATTGAGGACTTATTAAAATTATCAGAAAATGTAAATAGTGGAATTACATATAGCAACCAGTATTTTGAACTTACAAATAAGCTAGATTTTCAAAGTGATGAGTCATATAAAAATCCAAAAGCTAAGTATGATGACGTAAATAAGGATAGCAAAGTTGAAGATATAAAAACAGAGCTAACTACTGCAAACGGTTTTTTGCCGATTGGAGACTCAGAACATGCCTTTGAGGGAATATTTAATGGAAATGATAAAACAATAAGAAATTATTCTGTAAATATAACTCAAGGTGCAGAAAATAATGTATTAGTTGGAATATTTGGTAATAATAAAGGTAGAATAATAAATTTAAAAGTGACAGCAACAATTTCAGTGGACGAAAACATTGAAAATACTAAAGTATTAATTGGAACTATATCAGCTAAAAACTCTGGGATAATTCAGACTTGCAAAACGGAGGGAACAATAACAGCAAATATTAACGCAGAGAGTTCAAACATAGAAGTTGCTGGAATTTGCGCAGAAAATAGCGGAAAAATAATTGATACAGCAAATAGCATTGCAATTATATCAAATCAATTAAAAGCAGGAATAGTTACTTTAAATTATGTTGAAAATAATACAGAAAATAGTGGTGAAATTACAAACTGTACAAATGAAGGTAAGATTGAAGAACAAACAGGATCAAAATATTATACAGCTGGTATAGTTGCAGATAACCAAAATGGAAACATTACAAGTTGCACCAATAACGGAAAGATTGATGGAAAAATTGTTGGTGGAATAGTAGGAAAATCAACTGGATACATAGTTGCTTGTCAGAATACTGCAGAAATAAGTAACTTAAAAGAAAATTCAAATGATGAAGAATTTGCAGGTGGAATTGTTGCAATACTAGAAACAGCTACAATAGAAAATTCTAAAAATACTGGAAATGTAATTGGAAGCACTAATATTGGAGGAATAGCAGGAAAAAGTAAAGGAACAATTACACAATGCCGAAATGATGGACAAGTATCTAAAGTTGCAGGAGTTATATGTAAAACTGTAAATTTAGGTGGAATAGTCGGAAAAAATGGTGAAGCAGCTAGATTATCAAATTCAAAAAATTATGGAAATGTAAATTCCGAAACAGATACTTTGGTTAATCTAGGAGGAATTTGCGGAATTTTGTATAATAATAGTATAGTAGAACTTTGTGAAAATAATGGAGCTATAAGTGGTTCTGGAAAAGAAATTATACCAAATGAAGATACAAACACTAACTGTGCATCTTGTACAAGCAATAATGGTGGAAGTGCTTCAACAGACGACTTTGGACAATTAAACATTGGAATCATTTATGGAAAATACCAAGAAATATAAATTATTAAAGAAGGGAAGATGATATTTATGGCTATATTAGTTACAGGAGGTGCTGGCTTTATTGGAAGCCACACAGCAGTCGAGTTATTAAATTCAGGAAAGGATATTGTTATAGTAGATAATTTTTCTAACAGTAAGCCAAAGGCTTTAGAAGCTATTAAGAAAATTACTGGAAAAGATTTTAAATTTTATGAAATAAATTATTTGGATAGAGAAAAGTTAGAAAAGGTATTCGAAGAAAATGATATTGAGGCAGTTCTAAACTTTGCAGGTTATAAATCTGTTGGAGAGTCTGTTAGAAAGCCATTAGAATATTATGATAACAACATTTCTGGATGTCTTGTATTATTAGAAACAATGCAAAAATATGGAGTAAAGAAATTCGTATTCAGCTCATCTGCAACAGTATATGGAGAGCCAGAAAGAATTCCGCTAACAGAAGATTGTAAAACTGGTGGAACAACAAATCCATATGGAACATCAAAATTATTCATAGAGCAAATACTTAAAGATTTATATGCATCAGATAATACATGGGATATTTGTATATTAAGATATTTCAATCCAGTAGGGGCTCATGAAAGCGGATTAATTGGAGAAGAACCACAGGGAATACCAAACAATTTAATGCCATATGTTGTAAGAGTTGCATCAGGAGAATTAAAAGAATTATCTATATTTGGAAATGATTACGATACTCCAGATGGAACAGGTGTTAGAGACTATATTCATGTTGTAGATTTAGCAAAAGGACATTTAGCAGCACTAAATAAACTAGATAAAGAAGGAAAAGGCTTGTATATTTATAATCTTGGAACAGGAACTGGATACAGTGTTTTAGATATGGTGAAATCTTTCGAAGAAATTACTGGAAAGAAAGTTCCATATAAAATAACACAAAGAAGACCAGGGGATATTGCAACATGCTATTCAGACACTAAAAAAGCAAAAGAAGAACTTGGTTGGGAAGCAAAAAAAGGAATAAAAGAAATGTGTGAAGATTCTTGGAACTTCATACAGAAGAATAAGTAATATGTAAGAAAAACATATTAAAGAGGTAATAATCTACTTAAGAAAAAAGTACGGGTTCTAAAACGCACAAATAAATCAAGTATTAAAGGAGTAATGTATATGCATAGTCAAATGCTTACATCTAGGCTTGGAGCAGAATTAATAAGTTACAAGCTAGATGGCATAGAAAAAATACACCAAGGACAAGATTGCATAGATGAGAATGGGAGAGTCTACTGGAAACGTCATTTTCCAGTACTATTTCCAATTGTGGGAAAGTTAAAACAAAACAAGACAATTATAAATGGCAGGACATATGAAATGGGACAACATGGATTTGCTAGAGACATGGAGTTTGAACCTGTTACAAAATTGGATAATTTTCACTCATATGTTTTAAAAAGTAATCCCAGCACTTTTGTAAAATATCCATTCGATTTTTCTTTATATGTAACATATAGAACCGATGAAAACAAACTTACAACAATGTATAAAGTTGTAAATGAAGGCGATAACAATATGACATTTGGAATAGGCGGACATCCGGCTTTCAAAATAGAGCAACGAGATTTATATAGTGATGAATATTATTTAGAATTTGAGGAAGATGAGAATAAAATACATTTCTTATATCTAGTTGATGGTTTGATTGGAACAGAATATGCCAGAAATATAATGCAAGATTTAAGAAGAATACCAATAAATCAAGATTCTTTCAAGAATGATGCTATAATAATGAAAGGTTTGACTTCCCATAGAGTTAGCCTAAAAAAGAAGACTGGAAACAAGACATTGTTAACAATGGACTTTGAAGGATTTCCATATTTAGCTGTATGGTCAAAACCAGGTGCACCATTTATTTGCCTAGAACCATGGTACACAACAGCAGATGCAATAAAATCGACTGGTGTATTTACGCAAAAGACAGACATGTTAACATTAGCACCAAGAAAAGAGTTTGAATGTAAGTATACAGTTGAATTCTTTAACTAACGGTTGAAAAATAATTACAATTTTGACTGCGTCAAACATCATTTCAAACGCGGTTACATACACAACGTATGCGCCCTTGCCTTTGAAATTCGTTTTCCTTGTTAAAATTTAATTCTTTTCCAACTAGAAATGTACATAAGGAAGGAAATTTATCAAAATGGCCAAAATTATATTTATAATTATTGAATTAATTATTCTTGGAATTTCTGTAATAATGATATATGATGCTAGAAAGATAGCAACAAAAACATTTAGCTCAAATGAGACAAACGAAACAACGAAAGTATTGAAAATAGTTGGTTTTATTGCTCTAATAATAAGCTTACTAATGATATATATTACGAAAATAAAAATGTAAAATAAAATGTGAAACAAAATTAGTAAAAAAAGCTAGAAATGTTTCACATTTTTAATTTTTGTGATATAATATAAATGTGAAACAAAATCAATAAAAAATTGAAGAAATGTTTCACATTTTTAAGGAGGAATATCATGGAAGAAAAAATCGAAATTATGAATCTTCTTCAAAATAAACAATTGCTTGAACATGAATTACAATCGCTTGCATATGGTTCAGTTGAAATAAGAGAAAACGATTCAAATAAATATATTTATGTACATTATAGAGAAGATGGAGTTGTTTTAACTAAATATGTTGGAGAATATTCAGATGAATTATATAATTTAGTATTAAACAATAGTATTAAAGCGAAAGAGTTGAAAAAACAAATAAAAGAAATAAACAAAAAATTAACACAATTAAATTATATAGAAGAAGAACTTTCAGAAAAAGTAAAACAAAATATAGATTTTGCTAAAAGACATTTGGCAGATACAATTTATAAACAAGCAATATTAGAAGGTGTTGCAACTACCTTTGCGGATACAGAAAGTATTATTGAAGGTGGAAAAGTAAATAATATGACATCAGAAGATATTATGAAAATAGTAAATCTAAAACATGCTTGGGAATTTATATTAAATAAGAATGTAATACTAAGTGATACCAATTTTGCTTTATTATGTGAAATAAATAAAATGGTAGAAGAAGGCTTTTACTATTCAGCAGGAAAAGTTAGAAGTGTTCCTGTTGCAATAGGAGGAACAACATGGAAACCAGAATTACCAATTGAAAGTGTTATAAAAGAAGAATTAGAAAAAATTTTTAATGATAAAATGGATGATATAGATAGAGCAATAGAGCTTATACTATATACAATGAAAAAGCAAATATTTATTGATGGAAATAAAAGAACAGCAGTAATTTTTAGTAACCACTATTTAATTTCAAAAGGAAAAGGTATTATAGCAATTCCAGCAGAACTAGCAGAAGAATTTAAAAATTTACTTATTCCATATTACGAAGGAAAAGATGAAAAGAAAATAAAAAAATTTATAAAGGAAAAGTGTTATATTAATATATAAGGAAACTAATAAAATCAATGGAATTTATTTAATTCTATTGATTTTTCTGTATAAAATATGTTATTATAGTAACATAATAATTAAAAGCGAAGAACAAGAGGAGTAAGTTTGGAACATCTATCCAGAGAAAAGAAGAAAAATGCTGAGATCTTCTTATAGAAAGTTAAACTGAATGTAGCTTGGGAGCTGATATATAGAAATAATAGTAAATATATCCGTGTAGTTTACGTTACAAAACAAATGAGATGTATATTTTATAGAAAGTATACAAATAAGGTGGTACCGCGAGAAATATTCTTGCCCTTAACTAAATTTAGGTTAAGTGGCAATTTTTTGTTTTATATGAAAAATGCTACTGTAACTAAAAAACAAAATATTTAAAGAAGGGATGATGTTTTATGAGTAAACACGAACTAGAAGGAAAATTTAATCCAAAAGATTTTGAAGATGAAATTTATGAGAATTGGGAGAAAAAAGGCTATTTTAAGCCTAGCAATGATAAGTCTAAAAAGCCATATACAATAGTAATTCCACCACCAAACATTACTGGTAGATTACACATGGGACATGCTTTAGATGAGACATTGCAAGATATATTAATTAGATATAAGAGAATGGCTGGATATAATGCTCTTTGGGTTCCGGGAACAGACCATGCTTCTATTGCAACAGAGGCTAAGATTGTTGCTAAATTAAAAGAAGAAGGAATTACTAAGGAAGATTTAGGAAGAGATGAATTCTTAAAAAGAGCTTGGGACTGGAAAAAGGAGTATGGAGGAATAATTACAAAGCAAATTAGAAAACTTGGAAGTTCATGCGACTGGTCAAGAGAAAGATTTACCCTAGACGAAGGGCTTTCTAATGCTGTTCAAACTGTATTTGTCAATTTGTATAATAAAGGACTAATATACAGAGGCGAAAGAATGATAAACTGGTGCCCAACTTGTCATACATCAATTTCAGATTCAGAAGTTGAATACGAGCAAGAACCAACTCATTTGTGGCATATTAAATATCCAATAAAAGGAGAAGAAGGAAAATATTTAATTGTTGCTACAACAAGACCAGAGACAATGCTAGGAGATACTGGTGTTGCAGTAAATCCAAATGATGAAAGATATAAGGCTTACATTGGAAAGACAGTTGTGCTTCCAATAGTGGGAAGAGAAATTCCAATAATTCCGGCAGATTTCGTTGAGACGGAGTTTGGAACAGGTGCGGTAAAACTTACTCCTGCACATGACGTAAACGATTATCAAGCAGGACTAGATAATAATCTAGAAATGATAAAAGTATTTGATGAAAATGGAATAATGAATGATATAGTTCCTGAATTTGCTGGATTAGATATATATGAAGCAAGAAAACGTATAGTAGAGAAATTAAAAGAAATTGGTGCATTAATAAAAATAGAAGACTACACACATGATGTAGGAAAATGTTATAGATGCCATCAAACAATAGAGCCAATGATTTCAAAACAATGGTTTGTAAAAATGGAACCACTTGCAAAACCAGCAATTGAAGCCGTAAAAACAGGAAAAACAAGATTCATACCAGAAAGATTTGAAAAAACATATTTCAACTGGCTAGAAAACATCAAAGATTGGTGCATATCAAGACAATTATGGTGGGGACATAGAATACCTGCATATTACTGTGATGACTGCGGTGAAATAATGGTTGGAAAAGAAATGCCAGAAAAATGCGATAAATGTGGAAGCACACATTTACATCAAGACGAAGACACATTAGATACTTGGTTCAGCTCTGCATTATGGCCATTCTCAACACTTGGCTGGCCAGAACAAACAGAAGACTTCAAATACTTCTATCCAACTTCAACACTAGTAACAGGATATGACATAATATTATTCTGGGTAATAAGAATGATGTTCTCAGGAATAGAACACACAGGAGAAGTTCCATTTAAAGACGTATTAATACATGGAATTGTAAGAGATGCTCAAGGCAGAAAAATGTCTAAGAGTCTTGGAAACGGAATAGATCCACTAGAAATAATAGACAAATATGGAACAGACGCATTACGTCTATCATTAATAATGGGAATAACACCAGGAAATGACATAAGATACATGCCAGAAAAACTAGAATCAGCTTCAAACTTTGCAAACAAACTATGGAACGCATCAAAATTCGTTCTAATGAATATAAATGGAATACAATCTGGGGACGGAGGAAAAAATGTATCATCATCATCAATAATGGACATAAATGTTTCAAAATTAGAATATGAAGATAAGTGGATTTTATCTAAATTAAATACTTTAATTAAAGAAGCAACTGCAAATTTAGACAATTTCGACATGGGAGTATATGCTCAAAAAATATACGATTTCACATGGAATGAGTTCTGCGATTGGTATATTGAAATCGTAAAATCTCGTCTATACAACCAAGAAAATACAGACGAAAAAGCAGTAGAATCAAGAATAACAGCTCAAAAAGTTCTAAACAAGGTATTGGGAGACATATTAAAATTATTACACCCAATCATGCCATTCATAACAGAAAAAATATATGATGAGCTATATACAAACGATGAAAGCATAATGATTTCTGCTTGGCCAACATATTGCGAAGAATATGAGTTTGAGAAAGAAGAATATCATCTAGAAGAAATCAAAAAAATAATAATTCAAATTAGAAATACAAGAACAAACATGAATGTTCATCCATCTAAGAAATCTGAATTAATTTTTGTAATAGATGATGATGAATACAAGACATTAATAGAAAATTCTAAATCATGGATTGAAAAACTTGGATTTGCTTCTAAGATTGAGATAGAAAAAAATGAAACAAACATACCAAAACATGTTGTAACATTGCTTGCAGACGGAATAAAAGCATTCATTCCGTCAGAAGAATTAGTTGATTTAGCTGAGGAAAAGGCAAAGCTAGAGGCTGAAAAAACAAGACTTGAAGCAGAGGTTGCAAGAAGTACAAAAATGCTTTCAAATCCTGGATTTATAAACAAGGCTCCAGAGGCTAAGGTTCAAGAAGAAAAAGAAAAAATGCAAAAATACAAAGAAATGCTAGAAGACACGATAAAGAGATTAGAGCAAATATAACAATATATTATCAATTAAATTTTTAAAAAATTAATTAAATAATTGTATAAAAAAATAGATAGTCTACAAAAATAATTCTAGAAAATAAAAAGAGATTTCTGAAAAAAATTTTATGAAAAGTGAAATTTTATATTCAGAATCTCTTTTTTTTATGCAGAAATTGTCCAAATAATAAATTTGAACTGACCTTTCAGTCTAAGGACATTTCCTGCAATTTGTGGTATAAAAATATTGCAAATTCAAAGGAGGAATATATGTCAGAAAAATTATATGAAACAATAGAAATTACAGATTTAAAAGATATGTTGAACAAAACAAAAGAATTATATGGAGATAAACCAGCATATAAAATAAAGCAAAAAGATGAGAATACACAACCAGATTATAAGGTTATAACACATAAAGAAGTTAGAAATATGATAGATGCTCTAGGAACAGCATTAATAGATATAGGGCTTAAAGATAAAAGAATAGCGATAATAGGAGAAAACAGATATGAGTGGGAGATTGCATATCTTTCGGTAGTTTGTGGAACAGGAACAGTTGTACCATTAGATAAAGCACTTCCAGAAAACGAACTTGAAAATTTGATAGAACGCTCTGAGATTGAAGCTATTTTCTACTCTAGTAAATATGAAGAAATGCTAACAAAAATAAAAAGAAGTCCAGAGAATAAATTAAAACATCTTATATCGATGGATAATTTAGAAAATACAGATGGAATTTATTCAATGCAAGAATTGATAAAACAAGGAAAAGAGCTGGTAAAACAAGGTAACAAAGAGTTTATAGATGCAAAGATAAATGCTGACGAGATGAGTATAATGTTATTTACTTCAGGAACAACATCCAATTCAAAGGTGGTTGCGTTATCACATAAAAATATAAGTTCTAATTTGATGGCAATTGGGAGCGTTTTAGATGTAAATTCAACAGACACTATACTTTCAATATTGCCAATTCATCATGTTTTTGAGTGCACCGTAGGTTTTTTATTTTCGCTTTATAAAGGTGCTCAAACAGTTTTTTGTGATGGAATAAGGCATGTTGTAGAAAATTTAAATGAATATAAGGTTACAGTTATGGCTTGTGTCCCAGGAATTTATGAGAGAATTTTTATGATGATTAGAAAGAATTTAGAAAAACAAGGGAAATTAGAAGAAATATTAAGAAAAGAAGAAGAATATAAAAATTCATCAATGGAAGAAAGAAAACAGGCTTTTAAGGAAATTCACAATCTAATAGGCGGAAATATTAAATTGTTTATAAGTGGAGCAGCAGCTTTAGATTCAGAAATAGAAGCAAGATATAGGTTACTTGGAATAAATATTGTGCAAGGATATGGTCTAACAGAAACATCACCAGTAGTTGCTGTTGGAACTAATAAAGAATATAAAACAGGCTCGATTGGTAAGGCTATTCCAGGAGTAGAAGTTAAGCTTGCAAATACAGATAAAGATGGAATGGGAGAATTATTGGTAAAAGGTCCAAACGTTGCACTATGCTATTATAATGATGAACAAGCTACCAAGGAGGCCTTTGAAGGAGAATGGTTTCATACAGGAGATTTAGCTAAAATAGATGACGAAGGCTACATATTTATCTGTGGCAGAAAGAAGAGCGTAATAGTACTAAAAAATGGTAAGAATATATTTCCAGAAGAAATGGAATGTTTGGTAAACAAGATAGAAGGAGTAAAAGAATCTTTTATATTTGGAAAGCAACAAAGTAGTGATAAAAATGATATTAAGATAAATGCAAAAATAGTATTTGACAGAGAGATTTTAAAAGATGTTTATGGAGCAACTACTGATGAAGAAATACGAAAAACACTAGCAGTAAAGGTAAAGACAATTAACACGCAACTACCAAAGTATAAAGCAATTAGAGGCATAATTTTGACGGAAGAACCATTAATAAAGACAACAACGAATAAGATAAAGAGGCAGGCAAATCTAGATGAAATTAATAAATCTGAAAACTAATAAATTAGGCCAAAATTTTAAGTATTATGAGAAAATAGATTCAACGCAAAGTGAAATTTGGAGACTTGTTGACTCCAATAAGATAACAGATGGAATGCTTGTGATGAGCAATATTCAGACCAATGGGCAGGGAACTCACGGAAGAGTATGGCACACAGACGAAACTGAAAATATTGCCTTTTCTTTCTATGTAAAGATAAATGACAAACCAGAGAGATTAGAAGGAATAACAATAGACATGGCCACAATAATACAGAAAATATTTGAAGATTTGTATAAAGTGAAACTTACAATAAAGAATCCAAATGATCTAATGCTTAACAACAAAAAAGTTGGAGGAATATTAACACAATCTAAAGTGGAGAATGGAATAACTAAATTTTTAGTTATTGGAATTGGAATAAATACTTGCAAAATACACTTTTCAGAAGATATAAAGCAAATTGCAACATCAATAAAAAAAGAAACTGGAATTGACATTGATAGAGAAAAAATAATATCAGAATTTTGTAATAGATTTGAAAAAGTGCTAGAGACAAGGCTGTTCAGTAATGAAAATAATGGTTGAGGAATATTTATAAATTCATTGTTCCAATTGTAAGAAAGGAGTAAGATACACTATGAAAATTGGATTTTTATTTTCTGGGCAAGGCTCACAATCTGTTGGAATGGGCAAAGACCTGTATGAAAATTTTATAGAAATAAAAAAATTATATGAATACGCAGAAAAAATAACTGGAATAGATATTGCTAAAATTAGTTTTGATGGACCAGATGCTGAACTCAATAAGACTCAAAATACACAACTTGCTATTTTAATAGAATGTTTAGGAATATCACAGATATTAAAGAAAAATGGGATTATACCAGATGCAATGGCAGGGCTAAGCCTTGGAGAATATACAGCTTTAATAGAAGATGGTGTTTTTAATATAGAAGATGGAATAAATATAGTTTCTAAAAGAGGGAAAATAATGCAAAATTTTACTCCGAAAGGAAATTGGAAAATGGCTGCAATACTTGGCTTAGATGATGAAAATGTAGAAGAAATCTGCAAAAATATTTCATCTGGTTTTGTAAAGCCAGCAAATTACAATACACTTGGACAAGTTGTGATTTCTGGTGAAGAACAGGCTGTGTTAAATGCTGGAGAAGAGGCAAAAAAAGCAGGAGCTAAGAAGGTAAGTCTGCTTAACACTTCAGGACCATTTCATACAGAAAAATTAAGTGAATGTTCAATAGAATTGAAGAAGGAATTAGATAAGATAAGTATAAACTCGAAAAATTCAATAGTAATAAAGAATTTAGATGGAAAGTATTATGAAGAAAAAAACAATATATCTGAAATTTTGGCAAAACATATAATGAATCCAGTAAGGTTTACGGAATGCTTAAAAACTATGTATGAAAGTGGAATAGACACATTTATAGAAATTGGCCCAGGAAAAACTTTAAGCGGTTTTGTAAAAAGAATGAAGTTTGAAAATGTAAAAATAATGAACATAAATGATGTATCAAGCTTAGAACAAGTGATTAAGGAGGTTAAAGAGAATGGCTAAAGTAGCATTTATAACAGGAGCAACCAGAGGGATTGGAAAACAAATTGCAATAGAATTTGCAAAAGATGGTTATGACATTGCATTTAATTATAGAAAAGAAAATGAAGATTTAGAAAATGTAAAGAAACAGATAAAAGAGTTAAATGTAAGATGCTTGCCAGTAAAAGGTGATGTATCAATTTTTGATGATACTGCAAATATGGTAAACCAGATTATAAATGAATTTGGAAAGATTGATGTTTTAGTAAATAATGCAGGGATCACAAAAGATGCATTATTGATGAGAATGAAAAAAGAGGATTTTGAAGATGTTATAAATGTTAATCTTGTAGGCACATTTAATGTAACAAAAAACGTAATACCATATATGATAAAACAAAGAAGTGGAAGAATTATAAACATTTCTTCAGTGGTTGGAGTAAGCGGAAATGCTGGTCAAACAAACTATTCGGCTTCTAAAGCAGGAATAATAGGATTTACAAAGAGTTTGGCAAAGGAAGTCGCAAGTAGAAACATTTTGGTAAATGCGGTAGCACCAGGATTTATAGAAACACAAATGACAGATGTTTTGAAACAAGAAGTAAAAGAAGAAATTGCAAAAAATATACCATTACGTAGAATGGGAACGCCAGAAGATGTGGCAAATGTTGTAAAATTTTTGGCAGGAGAACAAAGTGCATACATAACAGGACAAGTTATTAATGTAGATGGTGGAATGTTAATGTAATTTTGAAAGAATAGAAAAACTTAATTAGTCTTATTTAAGAAAACAGATTAAGTAAAAGAATTAAATCTTAAGAGAGGAATGGAAGAAATGGATAAAAGAGTTGTTATAACAGGACTAGGTGCGATAACTCCAATTGGAAAAAATGTTGAGGAAAACTGGAATTCAATAAAGGAAAAGAAATGCGGAATAGATGAAATTACTTTATTTAACACAGAAAACTTTAAAACTAAGCTTGCTGCAGAAGTAAAAGAATACAATCCGCTTGAACACTTTGAAGCAAAGCAGGCAAAAAGATTAGATAGATATTCTCAATTTGCAATAATTGCAGCAAGAGAGGCTGTAAAATCTAGTGAAATTTCAAAAGAAAATACAGATTTTAATAGAGTTGGAATATTTGTAAGTTCAGGAATTGGAGGGCTTACTACTATTCAAGAACAATGTAGAATAGACAACGAAAAAGGCAATAAAAGAGTATCTCCAATGTTTATTCCAATGTCAATAGCAAATATGGCTGCTGGAAACATAGCAATTGAATTTGGGTTTAAAGGAGAGTCAATATCTATTTTAACTGCTTGTGCATCTTCAACTCACGCGATTGGAGAAGCATATAAAACAATTAAATTAGGACTTGAAGATGTTGTTATAGCAGGTGGAGCAGAGGCTGCTATATGTGAGGTTGGAATTGCTGGATTCGAAAATATGAAGGCATTATCATTTGAAACAGATAAAAATAGAGCAAGCATTCCTTTTGATAAGCAAAGAAACGGTTTTGTAATGGGAGAAGGTGCTGGAATTGTTGTGCTAGAAGAGCTAGAACATGCAAAACGCAGAAATGCAAAAATTTACGGAGAAATAATAGGCTTTGGAGCAACAACAGACGCATATCACATAACGTCTCCATGCCCTGACGGAGAAGGAGGAGCTCGTGCAATGCAAAGAGCTCTGGACGATGCCAAAATATCGGCAAATGAAGTAGATTATATAAATGCACATGGAACATCTACTCATTTAAATGATCTAACAGAGACTTTAGCAATAAAAAAAGTATTTGGAAACAATACTGATGTGATGGTAAGCTCAACAAAGGGCAATACAGGGCACTTGCTTGGAGCTGCGGGAGCAGTAGAGGCAATAATATGTACAAAAGCGATGGAGGAAGGAATTGTTCCACCAAATATAAATTACAAGGAAAAAGACGAAGAGTGCGACTTGAATTTAGTTGTTGGAGATTCAAAAAAAGAAAACTTAAACATAGTATTATCAAATTCATTGGGATTTGGTGGACACAATGCTTGCATTGCAATAAAAAAATTTGAAGATTAAAAATTAAGAAAGGAGTACGATTATTAAAATGGAATATGACAAAATAAAACAGTTAATGGAAGATATGGGAAATTCTAAGTTGACATCTATAGACATCGATTTTGCAGATGGAACAAAGATAAAAATGACAAAACAAAACAATCAGACAATAAAGGACAATTATTTTGTAGAGAAAAATAATAACAACCAAGAAAAAATAGAAAATTTGCAAGGGATTGTAGAAGAAAATTTTAGTCAAAAGACTGATTACCCAGAAAAAACAAAAGAAAAAAACAATATCGTTAAATCTCCTATGGTTGGAACATTTTATCTAAAACCTTCACCAACATCAAATGCTTATGTTGAAGTTGGAAAAGAAGTAAAAAAAGGAGATACACTTTGTATAATAGAGGCAATGAAACTAATGAATGAAATTGAATCAGATTATAATGGCAAAATAGAAAAAATATTGGTAGAAGATGGACAACCAGTAGAATATGGCACGCCACTATTTGAAATTGCTTAAAAATATTTCGCCCAAAAAAGGGCGTCCCTATTGGGCGAAAAGGAGGAAAAATGTTAGAGAAAGAAGATATAGAAAAAATAATTCCACAAAGGGATCCGTTTTTAATGATTGATGAGGTAGAAGAATTTGTACCTGGAGAAATGGCTATAGCTTATAAGAATGTGAACGAAAATGAATGGTATTTTAAGGGACATTTTCCAGGTAATCCAATTATGCCAGGGGTATTAATTACAGAGAGCTTAGCTCAAACTGGTGCGGTTGCAATATTAAGCCTAGAAGAGAATAAAGGAAAAAATGCTTTATTCGGTGGAATTGATAAATTAAGATTTAAAAAAATGGTTGTGCCAGGAGATAAATTAAAACTAGAAGTAAAAATTATAAAGAAGAAAGGTCCGATTGGAATCGGAGAAGGAATTGCAACAGTGGATGGTAAACTTGCTGCAAAGGGAGAGTTTACTTTTGCGGTTGTTTAAGAAATGATGTAAACATTTTAAAATAGTTACGAGTCAAATGCTAGTAGTATGTTATAAACTTTACAAAGACTAAAAATAGAGAAAGGCTAGGAATGATTTAAAAAATGAACAAGATTTTGATTGCTAATAGAGGAGAAATTGCAGTTCGTCTTATAAGAGCGTGCAAAGAAATGAATATAAAAACTGTTGCTGTATATTCAGAGGCTGATAAAGAAGCACTACACACTAAACTTGCAGATGAGGCTATTTGTATAGGACCAGCAAACCCTAAACAAAGTTATTTAAACATTAAGAACATAATAGAGGCTGCTAACATTACTAAAACAGATAGCATTCATCCAGGTTTTGGATTTTTATCTGAAAATGCAGAGTTTGCAAAAATTTGTGAGGAATCAAATATTAAATTTATTGGACCAAAGTCAAATGTAATAAATCTTTTAGGGAACAAATCAAATAGCAAAAAATTAATGCAACAAGAAGGAGTTCCAACAATTCCTGGCTCAGATGGCAGTGTGAAAAATTTGAAAGAAGCAGTTCTAGTGTGCGAAAAAATTGGCTATCCTGTGCTTTTAAAAGCTTCTGCCGGTGGTGGTGGAAAAGGAATAAGGCAAGTAAATTCATTTGATGAATTAGAAACTAATTATAATATTGTTAAGCAAGAGGCAAAAAATGCTTTTAATGATGATGAAATATACATAGAGAAATTTATTCAAAATCCTAGACACGTTGAAATTCAAATATTAGCAGATGAACATGGAAACATTGTTCACTTAGGTGAAAGAGATTGTTCACTTCAGAGAAACCATCAAAAAATAATAGAAGAAACACCATCAACTGCTATTGATGAAAAACTAAGAAATAAAATGGGAAATGCGGCAATAAAAGCAGCAAAAGCAGCTGGATATACTAGTTGTGGAACTGTAGAATTTTTAGTGGATAAAGACAAGAATTTTTATTTTATGGAAATGAATACTAGAATTCAAGTAGAACACCCAATTACAGAAATGCGTACAGGAATAGACATAGTAAAAGAACAAATAAAGATTGCAGCAGGAGAAAAATTAAAAATTAAGCAAAAAGATATTGAGTTTAGAGGGAGTTCTATTGAGTGTAGAATAAATGCAGAAAATCCAAGTAAAAAATTTAGACCTTCACCAGGAACTATAACTGGAATAAACCTTCCAGGAGGAAATGGTGTACGTGTTGATACTGCAATTTATGCGGGTTACACCGTGCCTGCAAATTATGATTCTATGATAGCAAAAATAATTGTGCATGGGCAGACTAGAGGAGAGGCTATAAGTAAAATGAAAAGAGCATTGGAAGAGCTTGTGGTTGAAGGAATAGATACTAATAGAGATTTCTTATATAGTATAATTACTCATCCAGACTTTATAAGAGGAAACTTTGACACCTCCTTTATAGAAAAGATGATGGAAGAAAAATCCTGAAATAAATATAGTTTCTTAGAGTTGGAATAATTAAAACAAAAATACAATACACAGTTCATTAGAATACTTGGCTAAAATTATATTAAGAAATGTAAAAGCATAAAAGAGAGGAAAATGCAATGATTGTAGACCAGATAAAGAAAAGAGAAAATAAGCTAATAAATAACAAAAATTCTAGAATTGACATACCAGTTGGAAAATGGGTAAAGTGTGAAAATTGCAAAGAAATTTTATACAAGGAAAATCTGAGAAACAATTTAAGTGTGTGCCCTAATTGTGGTCATTATTTTAGAATGCATATTGGCAGAAGGCTAGAGCAAATAATAGATGAAGGAACATATAAAAGGTTCAATTTAAACATAGATACTACCAATCCATTAGGCCTGGAAGATTATGAAAAGAAAATAAAGTCATTAAGAGAAAAGACAAGGCTCGAGGAAGCAGTAAGCTGTGGAATAGGCAAGATAAATGGAGAAGATGTAGTAATATGCATAATGGATAGTGGTTTTTTGATGGGTAGCATGGGTGCAGTAGTGGGTGAAAAAATAACATACAGCATAGAAAAGGCAATTGAATTTAAGATGCCAATTGTAATATTTTGTTGCTCTGGAGGTGCAAGAATGCAAGAAGGAATAATATCACTTATGCAGATGGCAAAAACTACTGCTGCACTAACAAAGCTAGACAAAGCAGGCTTGTTGTATATATCTGTACTAACAGACCCAACATATGGTGGAGTTACGGCTTCTTTTGCAAGCTTAGGAGATATAATTTTAGCAGAACCGGGTGCAATGATTGGGTTTGCAGGGCAAAGAGTAATAAAACAAACCATTGGAGAAGAGCTACCTGAAGGATTTCAAACTGCAGAGTTTTTGCTAGAACATGGGTTTATAGACAAAATAGTAGAAAGAAAAGATATGAAAGAAACACTAAGCAGACTATTAAAATTAAATAGATGATTGCTAAGCAGAAAAAATTTCGAAGAGGAGTTTTTATATGGTAGAAAAAATAGAAAAAAATGTGCTTACGGCTTGGGAACGTGTTGAAATTGCAAGAAACCCAAAGAGAAAAACAGCATTAGATTATATAAATGAAATATTTGATGAATTTATAGAACTTCATGGTGATAGATGCTATGGAGATGACAAAGCTATGGTATGTGGATTAGGCAGGATTGAAAATCAAAATTATACAATAATTGCAGAACAGAAGGGCAGAAATACCAAGGAAAATATCGAAAGAAATTTTGGAATGCCAAATCCAGAAAGTTATAGAAAAGCAATTAGAATTATGAAACAGGCTGAAAAATTTAATAGGCCCATAATTACATTTATAGATACGAAAGGAGCTTATCCTGGTGTAGAAGCGGAACAAAGAGGACAGGGTGAGGCAATTGCAAAATCTATGTTTGAAATGGCAAAACTCACAGTACCGGTAATTGCAATTGTAATTGGAGAAGGTTCGTCAGGAGGAGCCTTAGCAATAGGTGTTGCAAACAAGGTAATAATGTTGGAAAATGCTATATATTCAATATTGTCTCCAGAAGGATATAGTAGCATACTATGGAAAGATTCGAGTAGGTTCAAAGAGGCTGCAGACAGAATGAAATTGACTGCAAACGATTTATATGACATGGGGATAATAGAAACAGTAATTAAGGAGTCAATTGAAAATTATACAATTGAAAAAAATCAAAATATTAAAAAAACAACGGATATAGAAATGAAATCCAATATGCAAGTAGAAGAACTAAGAAAAACACTGAAAGAAAACAAAATAAATGATAACGAGAAAATAGAAAAAGAATTGTTTAAAAATATAACAGATAAAATAAAACAAGAAATACAAACAACTGTTCAAGAATTAAAAAGTAAAACAAAAGATGAAATTGTAGAAGAAAGATACCAAAAATTTAGAAAAATAAGCGGATTTAAGGAGGTTTAGCTAATGTTACTAGAAGGCAAAAAAGTATTAATAATGGGAATTAGAAACAAATGGAGTATTGCGTTTGGCATTGCACAATCAGTGTATGAAAATGGAGGCAAACTTATATTTACATATAGAGGAGAGAGCAACAAAGAAAAAGTAAAAGAACTTGTATCTGAATTTAAAGGCAGTAAAATATATGCACTAGATGATGCCTCTGATGACGAACAGGTAAAATCTGTTTTTGAAAAAATAAAAGAAGAAAACGGAAAAATAGATGGAATAGTGCATTCTATAGCCCATGCAAACACAGAAGACTTGCATAACGACTTTATATATACAAGTAAAAACGGATATTTACATGCTATGGAAACTAGTGCATATTCATTATTACTTGCTACAAGAACAGCAAAAGAAATAGACATGTTAAATGAACATTCTAGCATAGTAACATTAACATATCATGGTTCTACGAAAGTAATAAACGGTTACAATGTAATGGGAGCCGCAAAAGCAGCATTAGAAGCAAATGTAAGATATCTTGCAGAAAACCTTGGAAAAGAAGAAATGCGAGTAAACGCAATATCGGCAGGACCAATAAAAACACTATCTGCTAAAGGAATAAAAGACTTTTCATCAATGCTTACAATAGTGGAAGAAAAAGCACCGTTACACAAAAATGTAACTACAAAACAAGTTGGAAATGTAGCTACATTTTTGCTAAGTAATATGTCAGATGCAATAACAGGACAAGTGATATATGCAGATAATGGCTATAATATAATGGGAGCGTAAGGTAGATTATAATTATTGTACTATTTGCTCTTGAGATTTATGTGTTTATGGTGTAATGAAAAACAAGCGTAAATGTGTCGAAATTTGACACACGGTTATGCTTGTTTTTATGCATTTTTAGATATATAATTCAGATACTTTAAGTAGATGAAAACCTATAAAGAGTAATTAACGTTAATTTTTATTTAGAATTCTAAAAAATTTTATCAAATTATTATTAAATCTAAGAATTTAATTTCTGTATTCGCTATAGCGAAAGGTTGAATACCAAACTTTATATTAAAACAATTGTGATCCAAAGAGAAATATTATATTGAGAACTTCCAGAGAAAAGTTGTGAGAAAAAATATACAAAAATTTTACTTATTAGTTGAAAAACAGCAAATAGAATGGTAAAATGGAAAGGAAGCCAATGGACGATTTACAAGAAAATAACATTAGAACAGAAGAACAAAAAGTAAAAAGACTGCCACTAACATCAGATTATGTCTTTAAAAGAATATTTGCAAGAGAAGAAAATAATTCAATGTTAAAGGATTTCTTAGAATCAATTTTGAATATACATATAAATAAAGTAGAAGTAAAAAATCCAGAATTAACACCTAATATGGCAGACGAAAAACTTGGAATATTAGATTTAAAATTGGATATAGATAATGAAAGAGTAGTAGATGTAGAGATGCAGGTCTCAAATGAACATAATATAAAAGAAAGGTCTAGTACATATTTATCAAAACTTGCAGCAGAGCAATTAAAAGCTAAGCAGAATTATAAAGAATTAAAAAAGATAATAACAATAAACATATTGAAATATAATTATTTAGAGAGAAATTCATATCATTCAATAGCACGAATGAAATATGAGGATACAAGACCAACTGAATTTGTTGATATGGGCTACAACAAGGAAGAGGAAGAAGCAACAAATACATTTGAAATGCACTTTATAGAATTACCAAAATTTAAAGAGAAAAACCCAGATTGCAACACAAAGCTAGAGCAATGGCTGTGGTTGATAGATGGAAGTAAGGAGGAGAAGGTAGAAATGTCGGCGAAGGAAAATGAAGAAATAGACAAAACAGTAAAAGAATTAGATAAATTAAGCAAAGATCCAGATGAAATAGCTAAATATGAAGAACGTGAATGGAGTATAATGAGATACAATGTTGAGATGAAAACAAACAGAGAACTTGGAAAAAAAGAAGGCGAAGCACGTGGCAGAAAAGAAAAAGAAGTAGAAATTGTAAAAAAACTTCATTCTTTAAATACTCCAATTGAAAAAATAGCTGAAATTGTAAATATAAGCACTGAGGAAGTAAAACAAATAATTAAATAACAATTAAATTATAGAAAGAAAAGTGACGATTTGAGTATATAGAATAATTTTACACAAATTATTCTATATACTCTTTCTACATTAAGTATTGAGAAATTTTTTATCTAATAATATTAAAATTACAAGCTCGTAATAATCTATTCATTATAGCAAGGCCTAATCCATCTGTTGAGACTCCTTGTATTATGATTAAATCTGCGTTAGTTTTATCGGCTTTTCGCAAATCTGTGAATATGTTTTTAGACATTTCGTCAAGCGAAGAGCCGAGATTAAATATTTGTAAATTTTGATACATATTTTTTAAGAATTCTGCATTTTCATCTAAGCATATTACAAGTGGTACTTTGTTAGATGTATAACAATCTCCGACTGTTTTACAAATATTTGCACGTAGAATTTCCTTATCATCGTTGTATACTAATACACATTTTGTGTTGGGAGCGTAATGCTTATATTTCATTCCTGGAGACATAACTTTTTCGTTTGCATCTAATTTCCCTAAAATGTGTTTATCTATTATAACACTGCCAGCAACTTCCTTAATTTCTTCGGCTGTGATTTTTCCGGGTCTTAGAATATGTGGAATGCCATCAATAACCCTTACTACAGTAGATTCAACTCCAATCTGGCACTCTCCACCATCAATTATATAGTCAACTCTATCTTTAAGCTCTTGGTCAATATCTTCAACATTTGTACCACTAGGTCTTCCAGAGATATTAGCACTTGGTGCAGCAATCGGAACATCAGCATATTTTATTAAATTTTTGGCAATCTCATTATTTGGCATACGAACACCAACGGTATCTAAACCTCCAGCTACAACAGAAGGCACTGCATCAGTCTTGTTAAGAATTATTGTGAATGGACCTGGCCAGAAGGCATTCATCAATTTGAATTCGACGTCAGAGATATCTTTTGCAATTTTGCCAAGCATCTCAATATCAGAAATATGTAAAATTAATGGGTTATCCGAGCTACGTCCTTTAGCTACGTAAATATTCTTGACCGCTTCTGAATTGAGTCCATTTGCTCCAAGTCCATAAACAGTTTCGGTAGGGAACAGAACGAGACCACCATTTCTGATGATTTGCCCCGCTTCTTCTAATTTTGAATATTCAGAAAAAGCTTTTATATTTTTTAAATCTAAGTAATTATTCATTATAAATTGCAATCCTTTCTTATTAACGATTATACATTATAATACCAATTTACATAATTTGCAATAGAAAGCGTAATTTTTGAAAAAATGATTGAATATATTGCAATTATGCACATAATATGTTATTATATGTATATAATATATTGTGGAGGTGGTTATATGGCTACAATAAACGTAAATGTAGATGAAAAAGTAAAGGAACAAGCAAAAGAAACTCTTGAGTATTTAGGAACAAATTTTACCAATGTTATCAATATGTTATTAAGACAAATCATTTTAACCGAAAGTATTCCGTTTGAAGTAAAAATACCAAGACTAAATGCTGAAACTAAAAAGGCAATGGAAGAAACAGAAAAAGGAATTGGATTGAGTAAAGGTTATACTAATTTAGAGGAAATGTGGAAAGACCTAGAGAAAGAGGATTGATAAATTTGCTAATTGTAAAATACAGTAATTTGTTCAAAAAAGATTATAAATTGATGAAAAAACGTGGGTTAAATCTTGCACTGTTACATGAAGTTGTTAGTATATTAGCTAATAATGAAAGTCTACCAGATAAGTATAAGGATCATTATTTGATTGGAGAATATAAACGGATATAGGGAATGTCATATTCAGCCGGACTGGCTACTAATATATAAGATTGATAATAGTCAATTAATATTAACCGCATTTAGAACAGGCACACATTCAGATTTATTTGAATAGATTTTACATTTACCATAAATAAAATGACTAATTCGTAAGTACAAAATACGACTTAGTCATTTTTTTGTTTAAATATTCTCTTTTAATATTCTTCTTATAATTGAGTACAGATATGGCTTGTATTCGTCTAGTGGTAGTGGCTCTGAATACAATATAGAATTAAATCCTGTCGAGCTAACAAGTTCAATAATTGTAAATAGTGTAACCTTTGGGTTCTTCAAATTAACATTATTTTCATTAACACGATTTACGAATTTTTCATATAGTGTCGAAGTATCATTATTTATATTAGATAGATTCGACAAATTTGATATGGTGTTGTTGAATAATCCAAAAGATAGATTCTTGGATATTAATTTTAACAAGACCTTATTTTTATTTAATTCATCTAATATATGATTAATTACAAATATAATTTGATCTTCAAAATTTTGTATATAGCTATTGTTTAAAGCATCTAAAGCATCAGAAAACAGCTTATTAGAACAACTTGCAATAACTTTATCTCTAATATCATATTTATCTTTAAAATACAAGTAAAAAGTACCTTTACCAACACCCGCTTCATCAGCAATATCTTGAATAGAAGTGTTATTTACGCCTTTTTCAGTAAATAATTTTAAAGCTTTTTCCATTAATTTATTTTCTTTCTCTTTTTTATCCATCATATTAACCTTCGTTCTTTAAGGCAATAAGCCTTAATAAAATTTAAACTAAATAGATTATAACACTAAAATGACTTTTGGTCAAATGCTTTGCCCAATAGGGACGCCCCTTTTGGGGCAAAAAAATTATTGTATGGTCGAAAAATGCTGAAATTCAGGAGAAACAAAGCTAAACAATATGAATAATAAAATAGAACATTATAAAATAATAATTTAAATAATTAAATAAAATTGTGAAAATTTTGTGAACAGTATTGACTAATGGTCAGAAAAGTCATAGAATATAAAAAGTGACTGATAGTCAGAATTAACCAAGCAAGGTTGAAACTGGCAAATATACAAAGCGAAAAAGAAAGGAATGTGAAATTATGAATAAGTTTGGAAAGTTTGTCTGTAAGTACAGAGTTGCAATTATAATTGTAGCACTTTTGTTATTAATTCCATCTGCTATTGGAATGGCTGCTACAAGAATTAATTACGATATTTTAACCTACTTGCCAGATGATGTAGCAACAATTCAAGGACAAAATATTTTGTCCGAACAATTCAACATGGGTTCGTTTGCAGTTTTGATTGTAGATGACGATATGAGAGCTAAAGATATTTTAAGCATGGAGGATAAGATTAAGGAGATTGAATGTGTAGACAAGGTTGTTGGAGTTTACGATGTTCTTGGAACTCAGGTTCCTCTTGATTCTCTTCCAGATGATGTTAAGGGAAAGATTAGCGCAGAGGGTAAGACTCCAATTCTTGTTACCTTTAAAACAGGAATTGCGGCTGATGATACTCTTAAGGCTATTGATGATATCAGAGATATTGCAAAGGAAAAGTGTGCGGTTGCAGGTTTATCTGCAACAGAGGACGACATGAAGGATATTTTGAATTCTGAAATGGCAATTTATGTTGTGGTTGCAGCTGTTCTTTGTATGATAGTTTTAAGTATAGCACTTGATTCTTATATAGTTCCTCTATTTTTATTGGGAAGTATAGGTATTGCAATTTTATATAATATGGGAACAAACATTATGTTTGGAGAGATTTCTTATATTACAAAAGCTATTGCAAGTGTACTTCAATTAGGTGTCACAATGGATTTCTCAATATTCTTGTATCACAGCTACATCAAAGAAAAACAAACCTCTAAAGATATATATGAGGCTATGGAAAAAGCAATTACGAGTACAATTTCTTCTGTTGTAGGAAGTTCTATAACAACAATCGCAGGTTTCTTGGCATTGTGTACAATGCAACTTGCAATTGGTAGAGATATAGGTTTGGTAATGGCAAAGGGTGTTTTAATTGGATTAATTTGTGTTGTAACAGTTTTACCTGCAACAATACTTGTATTCGACAAAATAATAGAAAAAACATCACATAAGGTTATATTACCAGAGTTTACACATTTGATAGATTTTGTTGTAAAACATTACAAAGCTGCAATTATAGTATTCTTTATATTATTAGTTCCAGCAATTTATGGAAACAGTCATGTAAATGTATATTACAACATTAATAGTTCATTACCAGAAAGTTTGGCTAGTGTTCCAGCAAATAAAGCATTAGCAGATGACTTCAATATGGTTTCTACACAGATTGCATTAGTAAATAAAGATATGCCAGATTCAAAGGTTAAAGCAATGCTAGACGAGATAGATAGCTTAGACGGTGTAGAATGGTCAATTGCAAAGGCAAAGATTACGAATGGATTAGTTCCAGACGAGATGATTGATGACGATATAAAGAGTATTTTCGAGAGTGACAAGTATCAAATTATTGTTATTAATTCAAGTTATGAGACTGCAACAAACGAAGAGAATGAGTTAGTAAATAAGATAAATGACATAATAAAGAAATATGACGAAGACGGAATTCTTGCAGGAGAAGCTCCTCTTATGAAAGACTTAGTAGAGATTGCAGACCAAGACTTCAACAGTGTAAATATAAGTTCAATAGCGGTAATATTTATCTTAATGATATTCGTATTCAAATCAGGTTCGATACCATTCATATTAATAGCTGTAATAGAGTTTGCAATATTTGTTAATATGTCTTGCACATGTTATGCAAATGTAACAATTCCATTCGTTGCTTCTATAGTAATTGGAACAATTCAGTTAGGAGCAACAGTCGATTATGCAATATTAATGACTAATAAATACTTAGATGCAAGATGTGACGGCAAGAATAAACAAGAATCTGCAAAATATGCACTTGAAAATTCAGCAAAATCAATAATAGTAAGTGCGTCATGCTTCTTCGCAGCAACATGTGGAGTTTCAATAATATCAAAGATAGATATGATAGGTTCAATTTGTACATTAATTTCAAGAGGTGCTCTAATAAGCATGGTTGTAGTAATTACAATGTTACCAGCATTCTTAATGGTATTTGATAAGATTATTTGCAAGACTACTAAACGAACTAGACATGCAGATATAAAATATTAGACCACTAAATAATTACAATTTTACCTGGGTCAAACAATATTTAAAACGCGGTTACATACACAAAGTATGCGCCCTTGCCTTTTAAATATCGTTTTCCTTGTTAAAATTTAATTCTTTAGGGTCAAATTAGAAAGGAAGTAAAATATTATGAATAATAAAAAAATAATGTCAAAGGTTATTGCTTCATCTTTAGTGCTAGCATTAGGAACAATTAATGCGGTTCCAGTTTTCGCATATAGCAAAGATGAGACTGTTTATACTAAAGCAAACGCAAATGGTAGCTCATACCAAACAATAGTAAGTGAGCATTTAAAGAATTCTGACAATGCAGAATTGCTAAAAGATATGTCTACATTGTTAAACATAAAGAATACTAATGGAGATGAAGAAGCTTCTCAAAATGGAACTTCGCTTGAATGGAAGACATCTGGAAATGATATTTATTATCAGGGAAATACCGATAAAGAATTACCATTAGATTGTACAATTAAATACGAATTAAACGGAGAAGAGATTGCTCCAAACGACTTAATTGGCAAGAGTGGAAGTGTAAAAATAACAATAGAATATACAAATAAAGAAGAAAGATTTGTTAATATAAATGGTAAGAACGAGAAAATGTATGTACCATTTGTTGTAATGGCTGGAACTATGTTAGATAATACAAAAATGAAGAACATAGAAGTTACAAATGGTAAAGTTTTAGACAATGGACAAAAAACAGTAGTAGTTGGTCTTGCTTGTCCAGGACTAATAGAAAGCTTAGGATTAGAAGATGAAGATTTACCAGATTTAAATAAAGTTGAAATAAGCTTTGAAGCAACAGACTTCGAAATGGAAAATATAATGTCATATGCAACACCAAAAATATTTAATGATGCTGATATTTCTGCAATGGATAAATTAGACGAAGTTTATAGCCAAATAAATGATTTAAAATCTGCTTCAACACAATTAGTTGAAGGAGCAAAGACTTTACAAGACGGAACAGAAGAATATGTTTCAAAGAGCTCAGAATTTGCTGATGGATTAGAAACATTCAATCAAGGAATAAACACTGCTACAAACAGCTACAATAAAATAGACGAAGGAATTGATTCTGTAAATTCAAACATAAGCACAATAAAGAATGGTGCAAGCAAATTAAATCAAGGTGCAAGTGATTTAAGTGATGGATTAAATTCATTACAGACAGGAGTATCTGCTGGAAAAGAGCAAGCTGTTTCTTCATTAGAGGAAAGTAGCAAAACATTATCTGCTGGAATAGACCAAATAATAGCAGGAAAAGACCAAGAAGTAGAAACAATAAAAGAGCAAGTTATAGAAAATGCAAACAGCAAATTAGCAGAAGGATTAAAAACAGGAGTAAGCTCAGCAGTATCTTCTGCAATAGATAGCACAATGGAAAAGAAAATGGCAAGTGTACAAAAAGCAATTCTTGCAGATGAAACATTAACAACTGAAGAAAAACTCGCAATTCAAAAATCACTTTCAAGTATATCAATATCAGATGCAGAAAAACAAGCTATGTCAAAACAAATTGGAACAGCAATAGATAGTGCAGTTGCTCAAACGACAAAGGCTCAAGAAGCTGGATTAGATGCAATAAATGATAATGAAAAAGGCGTAAAAGCTGGATTAAATACATTAAAGACACAAGCTGCATCAAGCATAAAGAGTGGAATAAGCGAAATTTCATCAGGATTTGATGCCATAACAGATGGAACAACTGAATTAATAGCAGGATCAAACGAATTAAAGAATGGTACATCAACATTAAGCCAGGGAACAAGCAAATTACAAACAGGAGTTAGCACACTTGCAAGTGGTTCAAAAGAATTAAAAACAGGATTAAGCACATTAAATTCTTCAAGCAATAAATTAAACTCTGCTAATAAACAATTATTAGAAGGTGCAAATACAATATCTGACGGTGCTAAAACACTAGCAGAAGGAATATCTGAATTTGATAAAGAAGGAATAAACAAAATAGTTTCAATGGTAAATGGAGACGTAAAAGACCTACAAACAAGAGTAGAAAAACTACAAGACTTAGCAAACGAATATGATAGCTTTGCAGGAAAAGACGAAGAAGCGGAAGGAACAACAAAATTCATATTTGTAGTAGATAGCTTGAAAAAAGACAGTAAAAAAGAAGAAAGCAACATGCCAGTAGAAAATAGCGAAAGCGTTGCAAATAACGAAGAAAATAAAGAAACAAATTCAGGAAAATAAATTGTGAATTAATTTTACAAAATATCATAGAATATAAATGAATATTTATTAATACTATTGACTTAGTAAAAGTCTGATGGTACAATAAATATGTAAATATAATGTCAGCCCCTTAGTAGGCGATTGGGTAAATATGCTATGAAACGATATACAAATGCCCCTTAGCAGGCTAGTATAAATATGCTATGAAAAAATATATAGATGGAGAAACTTAAATGCAGTAGTAAATTTAGTTTCTCCATTTTTTTATGGAGGTAATATATGAGAGTTGAAGAGGGAAATTTATGCTTTATTTGCGACGAGTTTTTGGACAAGTATGGTATCAAATATAGCATAATGGAAAACAAAGGAAGCGGAAACAAAAGACCAGCATATTTTTGCTTTAGAGATAGCAAAGAGAAAGAGATACTTTGGTTTATACCAATGTCAACACAATATGAGAAATACCAAAAGATATATAAAAGAATTAGAGAAAAAATAAAAAAAGAGCCGAATAATTTTGTGTTTTTTGAAAATATTGCTGGAAAAAGAGGAGTATTTCTTATTCAAAATATGTTCCCAACACTAGAAAATTATGTTATAGGAATATATAAAACTAATAATGGTATAATTAAAGTCCCAAAAGTAGAAAAAACGGAAGTATTAAAAAAGGCAAAAGAAGTACTCAGATTAACTAATTTAGGCAAGGTAGTAACTTTAACAAATCTGCCACAATTTCTATCTGAAATAAAAAGAGATGCTAAACGTAGAAAGATATTTATGAATATTCAAGAAACGTATATTCCATACGAAATTGATTGGGGAGAACCACAAGGAAAAGAAATATGGTGGAATTAAATTATTCAATTTACTTATAAACAATTTACATTTCCTCTTTAATATGATAATATTTGCATTATTAAAAATTTGGGAGGAACCATGATTAAACGAATTATTTTTGACATAGACAACACATTAATAGATTGGAAGGCTGAATACTGGGATTGCTTGAAAAATGTTTTTGACGAGCTTAATTTACCATATTCAAGTGAGACTAAAGCAAAAATTCAGCATGCTGTAGACAACTATGAAGACGGTACAAATTTTACATACACAAAAGAATCTATGATGAATGCTATAGAAGAAGAATTAGGATATAAATTGCCAGAGAGCTTTTTTGATATATGGATACGTTATTTAGGTATGTGCGTACCAGAAAAAGCTGATGATGAAGTTGTATACACATTGCAATATTTGAAACAAAAATATAATTTAGTTGTTCTTTCAAATTGGTTTAAAAAATCGCAAGATGAAAGATTAAAAAGGCTAGGGTTAGATAAGTATTTTTCAAGAACATATATGACAGAAAATATACCGATGAAACCTAACAAAGAAGCATTTGAAATTGCTAAAGGACCATATGAATTTTCTGAATGTGTAATGGTAGGAGATAGCCTAAAAACTGATGTTTCTGGAGCTGTAAATGCTAATATGAACGTGATATTCTATGATAGAAACAATATAAAGATAAATTCGAATAAACATATAATGGCTACTATTCGTAAATTTACAGAGTTAACTGATATTTTATAATAATATTTATTATTGTATAAAAAATTACAAAATAGTCACATAAATTATTGAATTTACTGTTGCCAATTGGACGAAAAAGTAGTAATATATAGGAAGCAAAAAGTAGACAAGCTTTATGGGTTATAGGACACTCCCAGAAACCTAAATTTATAATAAACAAGGATGTAAAAAATGAGATACACAGAACAAGATAATGAAGACGATTTAGTAAGAATTAAAGTAATTGGTGTTGGTGGTGCTGGAAACAACGCTGTAAATAGAATGATAGATGAAGGAATACGTAATGTACAATTTATTGCGATAAATACAGAAGAACAGGCTTTAGCACAAAATAAAGCTACAACTGTTATGCATATTGGAAAAGGTACAACAAAAGGTTTAGGAGCTGGAGCTAACCCTGTTTTAGGAGAAATGGCTGCAAGAGAAGATGAAGAAAATATAAAGAAAACATTAGCAAATACAGACATGGTATTTGTAACATGCGGTATGGGTGGAGGAACTGGAACAGGTGCTGCCCCAGTTGTATGTGAAATAGCAAAATCAATGGGAATTTTAACAGTAGGAATTGTAACAAAGCCATTCTTATTTGAGGGAAGAAAAAGAAAAGCAAATGCTGATGATGGTATTGTTAGAATGAAGAAAAATGTTGATGCTCTTATAGTTGTAGAAAATAACAACTTATTAAAAGCAATGCCAAAGGGAACAACAATGATACAAGCATTCCAAGAGGCTGATAGTGTTCTAAGAAAAGGTGTTCAAGGTATAACAGACTTAATAACAATACCAGGATTTATAAATATAGATTTTGCAGATATAAAAACAATAATGAGAGATAGTGGAATTGCTCATATGGGTGTTGGTGTAGCTGAAGGCGACCAAAGAGCTTTAGATGCTGCAATGACTGCTATGGATAGCCCGCTTCTAGAAACATCTGTAAAAGGTGCAAAAGGATTAATAGTAAACGTTACAGGTGGTATGGACTTAGGACTAAGTGAAGTAAGTACTGCTGTTGGATACATAAAAGAATTCTTAGATCCAGAAGCAAACATAATCTTCGGTACAATAGTTGATGAAAGAATACACGATGCAATAATGGTAACAGTAATAGCAACTGGAATAGAAGAAAATGCAGATGCAAAAGTAATAAAGTATAATATATAAAAAATAAATATATAGAGGGCACAGCGAGTGAAACGAGCAGTGCCCTTTTATCACGTCATACCCTACGAAGGAGGAAAGGACACGATCTGGATGAACCTAGCGAATCATATGGATTGGTCTGAATTGCTAATTAAAAATTATTCACAACCTTATGTAAAGTTCATATTATATAAAAGAGAAGTCCTAATAAAATTACGTTTTATAGGTAAAATAATAGGGTTTCAAGGAGGGACTTTACGTGAGTATTAATAGTACGACACAAATTGCTATTGGTTTATTAGTACCTTTTATAGGAACAACACTACGGTTCTGCTTTAGTATTTTTGTTAAAGAAAGAAATTAAACCGATAATACAAAAATTATTACTTGGATTTGCTGCAGGAGTAATGATAGCCGCTTCTGTATGGTCACTTCTAATTCCAGCAATAGAAATGGCAGAAACTCAAGGAAAACCTGCGTGGTTACCCGCTTCTGTTGGGTTTATGATAGGAATTGTAACATTAATTGGTGTAAATAATCTGGCAGAAAAAATAGAAAAAAGAAACAATAAGAAAAACGAATGTGTTATTTGTGATGATATCGAAAATTTATTAGACGCAGAAGAAAATGATGAAAAAAATGTAATAAAGAATAAAGAAAAATTAACCATCAAAGAAAAAGTAAAGAGTACTACAATGCTAATGCTTGCAGTAACACTACATAACATTCCGGAAGGAATGGCGGTCGGGGTTGCGTTTGCAGGACTATTCTCACAAAATACAGGAATAACACTCGCAGAAGCATTTGCGTTAGCTTTTGGAATAGCAATACAAAATATACCAGAAGGGGCAATTATATCAATGCCACTTCATAGCTCTGGAAAAAGTAAATTTAAGTCATTCTTAGGAGGTACTTTATCTGGAATAGTAGAACCAATTGGGGCAATAATAACCATTGCATTAACGAGGATTGTAGTGCCAATTTTACCATATTTTCTATCATTTGCAGCAGGAGCAATGATTTACGTAGTATCATCTGAGCTAATACCTGAAGCACAAGCTGAAAAAAAATCAAATTTAGTGACTATTAGTGTGGGGGTAGGCTTTGTAATAATGATGCTTTTGGATGTTGCTCTAGGATAGAAATTGACATAATTAGTGCAAAATGGTATAATAAATTTTGTTGGCAATACACACCAGTGCTCTCTGCACAAGAGTACGCAATCTACGTAACCAAAGTGGTATGTAGAAAAAGAAAGGATAGTCAATATGACTCTAAAAAAAGCGATAGCAAAGGCATTGCTAGCTTTTGCAATAAGCCTGACCACACTTGCGTTATTTTGCATAAATGCAAGTGCGGCGGCAAAAACAACAGTTGTATTGGTTGACGAGACCTATTCGTCGCGGTACTTTAGCTATGAGCCGACTGTCTCGGAGTACTTGAATAACACATCTGCTGACATTGTTCGGTTTGGAAAAAATGGCAAGACTGCACTCTATGATGAAGTGCAGAAAGCTATTGATGACGGCTATGTTAACATATACATCATCAGCGACTGTTGGAACACTACGGGCAGAGACAGAGTAGAGGCAAACAATACTCAGATAACATTGCTTACTCCGTATTTCGAGTCAAAGGATGTTGATAAGCATCTCTCTGATGTGGTTGAAAAACTCACCACTACTTCTACAGTAAATGTGGAATATTGGGGCAAGTGGCCTAAGGTAAAGAGCGTGCCAACTCTTGAACCTGAAACAGACCCTGATGAGGACCTGATGTATCGTACTACTGAAGTAGATGAAGACATGTTGGAAAATTTGGAGACTCTTTCTGATGAAAAAGATGTTGCTAAGACTGCTAATACCTTAAACAATGCAATTCTCGAAGATATGGAGATTCCTCGCGAATCATATATCTTGGGAGACTGTTCTGGTAGTATGGCTGCATTTCAAGAAGATGTGCTTCAAAAGGTACAAGTCTCTGAAGGCAAGAAGTATGTGTTTGCAGAGAAAAGCGAAGAGTTCTCTGAAAATAGGAGTATCTTGGATTATGATATTGGAGGTGCAACTGATATTGTTGAAGCAATCAATGTCGCTCTGAAAGAAGCACCTAAAGATGCACACATCTATTTGTTGTCTGACCTCGGAAATAATTGCGAAAGCGTTTTTGATGAAGATGCTTGCAGCAGTTTCGAAGGAATTGTAACCATTGTGTACTATCCTAGTGAGTACGAATATTCCGTTAGAAAGTTCATCGAAAGAATGCAAGCACAAATGCCTAAGGCAACCTTTGAAATCTGCTAACAAGATTTTGAAAGCTAAAACCTAATTCCCCCTATATAGTGTGCAGACTATGTAGGAGGGCTTTTATAATATAGTAAGAAAAATGTCGAACGATTATAATAAAATTTTTGCCAAAGACATTGAAAAAATTTAAAAATATAGTATAATAATACTTGAAACTCTTGTTTTTCAAGTAACTGAATTTCAGTGCGAGATGTTAGTAATCAAAGATTACTAAAAAAACTAGGTATGTTAACGGCATACCTAGTTTTTTTGTCAATTTTTGAATGCATCAATAATTGACTTTAGCTCTATTAAAATTTTCAAGATATATTTAAGTATAATAACTACAATATGTAAAAACTTGAGAAATTTTTTAGAACTTTTTTGTCTCTTGTTTTTCTTGTTCTTCAAGTGTATCACCTCCTCTCAGCACAAGATGACATAATTATAATATATAGCGAGTGCAAATGTCTGTCGAAATATGTAGCGTAATTAAAATTTTTTAAAATTTAGAAAATATAAAAGGTTCTGATTGACGTAAACTGCTCAAAATAGTATAATTATAGGTAGATTTTTAGAAAAGGAACGAAAATGTTTACTGTTAGATTAGAAAATATAAAAATTAGGCAAGATTTATCGAATGATGAGGTTGCAAAAATTGCCTATACAAAATTTAATATTCCACAGGAAAGTGTAACAGACTATAAAATTGTAAAAAAGTCGATTGATGCAAGGGATAAGAATGATATTTTTTACAATTATTCTATTGTTGTTTTCTTGAAGGAAAATTTTAAGGTTAGCAAGTTATTGAAAAACAAAAATGCTAGTTTAATTGAGCAAGAACTAAAGCAGAAAACAGTATTGCATAATGATTTAAAAGCCTATAATAGACCAGTTATAATTGGAGCCGGTCCTGCAGGGCTATTTTGTGCACTTACTCTTATTGAGAATGGAATTAAGCCGATAATTGTAGAGCAAGGTAAAACTGTAGAAGAAAGACAGAAAGATGTTGAATTATTTTTGAAAGAGCGTATGTTGAACACTTGTTCGAATGTGCAGTTTGGCGAAGGTGGAGCAGGAACTTTCTCTGATGGAAAGCTTACGACAAATTTGCACAGCCCATTATGTAGAGATGTAATAGATACATTTGTTAAGTTTGGAGCACCAGAAGAAATTTCGTATATAAATAAGCCACACATTGGAACAGATAATTTAGTAAAAATAGTTGCAAACATTAGAAAATATATAGAAAATAATGGCGGCGAATTTATGTTTGGTGCCAAAGCTGAAGATTTTGAAATTGAGAATAATCAAGTAAAATCTGTTATAGTTAGTAGAATACAGGAAAGTACAACTATTGATAAAATAGAAACTGACACAGTAGTTCTTGCAATAGGTCATAGTTCAAGAGATATGTTTAAGAAACTATATGAAAAACATGTAGAAATGGAGAAAAAGAATTTTTCTGTTGGGGTTAGAATAGAGCACAAGCAACAGATGATAAATGAGTCTCAATATGGGGAAAATCCTAAATTAAAGTTACCACCTGCAGAATACAAGCTTGCATACCACGGAGAAGATAGATCGTGCTATACGTTTTGTATGTGTCCAGGAGGAACGGTAATGGCTTCTTCTAGTGAAGAAGGTACTATTGTAACAAATGGAATGAGTACATTTGCAAGAGATGGAGAAAATGCTAACAGTGCAGTCTTAGTAAATATTACACCAGAAGATTTTAAGGGAGATTCTCCTTTAGAAGGAATGTACTTTCAACAAGAACTTGAAGAAAAAGCATTCAAACTTGGCGGAAGCAATTACAATGCTCCAATACAGAGGGTAGAAGACTTCTTAAATAATAAGAAATCTACTTTTATAGGAGAAGTTAAGCCAACATATAAACCAGGCGTAACTCTTGCAAATTTACAAGAAATCTTACCAGATTTTGTGACTAAAACTTTAAAAGAAGGATTAATATATTTTGATAAGAAAATAGCAGGTTTTGCAAGTGCTGATGCAATATTGACAGGAGTAGAAACAAGAAGTTCATCTCCTGTTACGATAAAAAGGAATGAACAAAAGATGGCAAGTGTGCAAGGTATATACCCTTGTGGAGAAGGTGCTGGATATGCAGGCGGAATAATGTCTGCAGCAGTAGACGGAATAAAAGTAGCAAATGCAATTCTCGCCCAATAGGGACGCCCCTTTTTGGGCAAACTTATAGAAAATCCAATTTTATTTTACAAAATTCCGGTATGTATTATTAGCAGTAGCTCATTCGAACTACTCAAAAAGCGAATTTTGCAATGATTTTAAAGTTGGTATTATATTACGAAAGGATGAAAATATGAAAAAAGTTTTACTAGGTATGAGTGGTGGTGTTGATAGTAGTGTTTCTGCCATTCTATTAAAAGAGCAAGGATATGATGTAATTGGAATAACATTAGAACTATTTGGCGGTACTTGTTGCAATACTGATGCGATTGTTGGCGCTAAGCAAATATGCAATTCTATTGGAATACCACATATAACATATAATTTAAAAGAAGAGTTTCAGTGCAAGGTTATTAATAATTTTATAGATGAATATTCTAACCAGAGAACTCCAAACCCATGTATAGAATGTAATAAATACATGAAGTTTGGAGCAATGTATGAAAAGGCAAAAGAGCTTGGATGTGATTATATTGCAACAGGGCACTATGCTAAAATGGAGTATTCTGAGGAATATGAAAAGTATGTTTTAAGAAAAGCTAAAAATTTAAATAAGGACCAAAGCTATGTTTTGTATAATATGCCAAAACAATTGCTTGGAAAAGTATTATTCCCATTAGGTAATTTCGAGTCTAAAGAAGATGTAAGAAAAATTGCAAAAGAGCATAATTTATCTGTTGCAAGCAAGCCTGATAGTGAGGATATCTGCTTTATTCCAGACGGAAATTATAAAAAATTTTTAGAGCAAAATTCTAGTATAGCTCCGAAAGAAGGAAATATTGTAAATAGAAAAGGCGAAATTTTAGGAAGACATACTGGACTTTACAATTATACAATAGGACAAAGAAAAGGACTTGGCATTTCATATAAGGTTCCACTATTTGTAATAGGCTTTAACAAAGAAAGAAATGAAGTAATAGTTGGCGAGCAACAAGAACTTTACAGAAAAGAAATGAAGGTAAACGAAGTAAACTTATTGCTTATGGATAAAATAGGAAAGGCTCTAGACGTAACAGTAAAAATAAGATATGCTAGCAAGCCTGCTGAAGCAATAATAAATCAGACAGAAGCGGGAAATATACAGGTTATATTTAAAGAACCACAACGAGGAATTACACCTGGCCAATCTGCTGTATTCTACATAGGAGATGTAGTTGTTGGCGGAGGAAAAATTCAAGACTAGAATTTACCTGCTAAACACAGAAAAGACATAAATTTGCTATATTATTAGATTTATTCAGAAAACAAATAGTATAATTTCGTTTGATGTATAATCTTTGTGGGAAAATTTGACCTTATTAAAAAAATGAAATTATAGTTATATGCTTATAGCTTTTTCACCCAAAAAGGGACGTCCCTAATGGGCGAAGGTTATTGGAAGAATGAGAAAGGAATGAATTTATTATAAGAATAGCAGAGTATGAGGGGCTAGAAGCGGAAATTAATATAAATAATGAAAAGTTTAAAGATTTAATGTATATATATGGGCTAGCTCTAAAAGAGGTTGAAAAGAAAATAGATATAATTCGTTATGACTATGAGTATTTTAATAAATATGACTCAATTGATCATGTTATGACGAGAATAAAATCGCCAGAAAGTATATTAAATAAACTGAAAAAAGATGCAATGGAACCAACTTATAAAAACTTAGTAAGCGATATAAATGATGTGGCTGGAATACGTATTATATGCCCACTCAAAAGCGATATATTTACTATTAGAAAGTATATTCGAGAATTTAATGATATAAATGTAATAAAAGAAAAAGATTTTGTAACACACCCAAAAGAAAGTGGATATACAAGCTATCACATGGTTGTTGAGGTTCCAGTAGCAATAGACAATGATATTAGTATGGTAAAAGTAGAAATACAAATTAGAAGTTTAGCAATGGATTTCTGGGCAAGTTTAGAGCATAAAATAAAATACAAACCAAATGGGGAAATAAACGAAGATGTATCTAAAGAACTGGTAAAATGTGCTAGAGACATAAACAAATTAGACAATAAAATGATAAAATTATTCAAAAAATAAATACAAGTATTGACAAAGACTTAAAAAACTAGTATAATTTGAAGGTACGAAAAAAGTAAATATATTAATAATATATACATAAGCAAAGCGTGTGAGGAGGGAATAGAAATGGCACAACCAAAAAGAAGATGGTCAAAAGCTAGAACAGGCTTAAGAAGATCAACATGGAAACTAGAAAATAAGAACTTAGTAGAATGTCCACATTGCCACGAAAAAATGATGCAACATAGAGTTTGCCCAAGCTGTGGTTACTATGATGGAAAAAAGGTTATCTCAACAGAAACAGCTGAAAACTAATTAAAAAATTATATTTTTTGTAACAATATCATTTAGGTATTGTTATTTTTTTGTGTTATTGATATACTGTGCATTAACAAAATATAAGAAATACGAGATATAATCCAGCACTAATGTAGACATTTAAATATGTATTAATTGTATTGGAACTGTATGAAAGGAAAGCTAATCAATGAAAAAAATTATAGAAAATATACGAAAAGATAAAGTAATACATTATATAATAATAATTGCAGCAAGCTTAATTGCAGCTATTCCATTAATTAATTTAAGAATATATGGCACGGATGATGGATATGTACATATGCTCAGAATTTTTGGAATGGAACAAATTTTAAAAGAACAAAATTTTCCTCCTTTTATATATAGCAAATTTGCAAACGGGTTTGGATATGCAATAAATCTATTTTATAGCCCAATTGTTACATATGGGCCATTATTTTTTAGAATATTTGGATTACACTATTATACATGTTTAAAATTATTTGCATATAGCACAATATTAATATCTTGTTTTACGATGTATAATTTTCTATATGATGTATCAAAAAAACGCGAAATTGCAATTCTAGGAGCCGTAATCTATGCTTTTATACCATATAGATTAGAAACTATATTTAACAGATTTGCAATAGGAGAATTTACCGCCTATATATTCTTTCCAATGTTATTCCATGGATTATTTAATTTACTAAAAGGTGATGGAAAGAAACACTATTATATTGCAATAGCAGCAATAGGACTTATATTAACACATACAATTTCAACAGAATATTCTGCAATATTTGCACTATTATATATAGTATTTAATTTTAAACAATTAAAAAATAAAGGTGTAATCAGAAAAATAGCAATAAATGTAATATTTATTTTAGCTATTACCACATTCTTTACTGTACCATTAATGGAACACAAGATATTAGGAAACTATGTGATATTTAATTCAAAATCTATGAAATCACTACCAAGTGATGTACAAAATTCTACAATAAAAATATCACAATTGTTTAAAGATATTGGAGAGGTAAATGGTGTTAGTTTTAAAGTTGGAATTCCGTTAATTATATTAACGCTATTGGGAATTGTTTCATATAAAAAGGTGGACAAAAATATAAGAAGTTGGTATATTACTTTTGCTGTAATAGCTATGATATCATTAGTAATGGTAACAAAATTATTTCCATGGATAATAATGCCTAAGACACTTACAACACTTCAATTTGCATGGAGAATGCTTGCATATTCTGAATTTGCTCTTTCAATTATATGTGCAATAAATTTATATTATTTTATAGAGTATATTGGTAGAAATAATGAAAAAGTATATAATGCTTTATTTGCATTATCAATAATATTGATTATAGTTTCTATGGCAAAAATAAATTACAACTATAATTATGAAGAAAACAAAAATATCACAGACGAAGGATACGAAGCACATTTGAATGAAAAAAATTCAATTTGGTCCATAAATAGAGAGTATTTACCTGAAAGAGTAGATACCAAGGCATTAGGAAAAAGCTATTTAGACCATAGAGACGATAGAGTATATGTATTAGACGGGAATGCAACTATTACAAACGAAAAGAAGGAAGATTTGCAATTAGAATTTGATATAGAAGATTATGAGGCGTACACAATTTTAGAACTTCCTTATATATACTATTTAGGTTATACAGTTACAACAGAGCAAAATGAAAAGATACAAATGTTTGAATCTGATAATGGAATGCTAGCAATAAAGCTAGATGAAAATATAGAAAGTGCACATATAACTGTTAAGTATACTGGAACTACAATAGAGAAGGTATCATATTTTATATCAGCTATTTCAATAATAACTTTTATAGGATATGTAATTTACAGCAAGAAACAAGATATATAATTATTAAAAAGTGTTAAAATAATATAGTTGAAGAAAATTATATATATATCTATTAGCAAATGTAGCAAAATGAGAAAGGAATGGAAGTTGAAATGATTAAACTTCTAAACAGAATAAAAGATAACAAGGAATATTTATACATACTATTAATTAGCATAATAGTATGTATTCCTTTGATGAATAAGAATATAAACATATATAGAGATGACGGCATCCAACATGTATGCAGATTAATCGGAACATATCAAACTATCAAAAGTGGAGAAATGCTTCCCATGATAATGTCTAATTTATGCAATAATTTTGGATACTCATGGAACATATTTTATAGCCCACTAACGGCATATGCTCCATTAATATTTAAGATATTCAATTTTACATTTACGAATTGTTTAAAAATATTTATGTTTGCAGTAACATTATTATCTGGAATTACTATGTATACATTTATGATGAATGTAACCAAAAATAAAAATGTTTCACTGTTATCATCAATTCTATATGTACTTGCACCATACAGGATAACAGACATGTACATAAGAATAGCGGTAGCAGAACTTGCCTCATTTGTATTTATACCAATAATATTTGATGGCTTGTATTCTGTACTAAAAGAAGAAAAGTTATCGTTTAAACTAATATGGGGAACGGTAGGGCTGATACTGACACATACGGTTATTACTATGTACACGGCCATAATATGCCTATTATATTTGGTATTTAATATCAAAAAGCTAAAAAGTATCAAGGTTATACGTATATTAGTAATAAGCCTAGTATGTATTTTACTAATAACAAGTTTCTACTGGGTAGGGTTGTTACAACATCATAATGCTACAAGCTATGAAGTATTTGTGCCAGGACGTATGGAAGTAGGAAATAAGCTAGAATATTATAAAACAGAATTCTATCAGTTATTTTATACAAACAAAGACCAGACAATGATTTATGCGATAGGTCTGGTTACTGTATTAGGACTTGTTCTAACACCAATAGCGTGGAAAAATGTAGAAAAAGATTATAAGGGAACATATGTACTATTTTTAATATTTGGAATTATTTTAACCATAATGACATTAACATTCTTTCCATTTGAAAAGTTACCAAGCATATTCAAAATGATACAATTTACGTTTAGATTATATGAATTTACAGCGTTCTTCTTCGCCTTTGTAGCAGGAATAAATTATGGAATTATAATAAAGAAATTTAAGATATCCGATGTAATTGTATTAGCTGTTATTTCTACATTATTATTAATTCCATACAAAAGCAAATTGGAATATGAGTTATCTACGAATGAAGATAGGTTGATAGAAGGAGTACGAGTAACTGAAAATACTGGAAGAGTTCATGCAGGAATGGCAAGCATGGAATATTTACCAAGCAAGGCGTTTAAAGTATTAAATACCTATATTGCAAATAGAAAAGATGAACCAATAATAATGAGCGGAGAAGCGGAAATATTAAATTACAACAAAAATGGGACAAACTTAGAATTTGAATTGGCAAATATGAAAAGCAAGAAAGAAGCGGACAATCAAAATAATAAGACAGAAGCGGAACTTACAATAGAACTACCATATATTTATTATTTAGGATATAGAGTGTATGCAAATGGCGGTGAAATTGAATATGCAGAATCAGACAATGGATTTGTACAAATAAAAATTAATCCAGCATTGTATGAACAGAATGTAAAAATAAATGTGAGATATACTGGAACAAATGAGATGATTGTGGCAAGTGCTATTTCTATAATAAGTGCAATGATAATAGTGATAAGTGAAATAATATTAAATATGAAAAATCTAAAGTTAAAACGGGGTATAAAGATATATCTCGTTTTAATTTTATTTAAAACAAAAGCTTGTCATTTTATGTATTTTATAGTAAAATACATAATGTAATTTGAAAAATTAATTTTATAAGAAGGTGAAAAAATGTCAAAACCAATGGTTGCAATTGTTGGTAGACCAAATGTAGGAAAATCAACATTTTTTAATTATATAGTTGGAAAAAGAATTTCAATAGTAGAAGACACTCCAGGTGTTACAAGAGATAGAGTCTATGGCGAAGCTAACTGGAGAGGTAGAAGTTTTACATTAATAGATACAGGTGGAATAGAGTTTGACGATTCTAATGACATTTCTATTCAAATGAAGGAACAAGCTGATATTGCTATTGCTATGGCAGATGTTATTATATTTTTGACTGATGCAAAGCAAGGTATTACATCAGCAGATACAGAAATCGCATTAATGCTTAGAAAGTCTAAGAAGCCAGTAATTTTGGTTTGCAATAAGGCAGATAATTATGGAAAGAATGCTCCAGAAATTTATGAATTTTATAATTTAGGATTAGGAGATCCATTCAGAGTTTCTTCTGTAAATGCAATAGGAATTGGAGATGTTTTGGACGAGATATATGACAAATTGCCTCCAAAACAAGAAAATGAAGATGACAATCTTCAGATTAAAGTTGCTGTTATCGGAAAGCCAAATGTGGGTAAATCTTCATTAATTAACAAGATTCTTGGAGAAAATAGATTAATTGTAAGTAATATGGCAGGAACCACAAGAGATGCAATAGATTCTGAATTTGAAAATTCTCATGGAAAGTATGTTTTTATTGATACTGCAGGAATTAGAAGACACAGCAAAATAGACGAGAAAATTGAAAAATACAGTGTAGCAAGAACTTTGCTTGCAATAGAAAGAGCAGATGTTTGTATCTTAATGATTGATGCAACACAAGGCGTTACAGAGCAAGATACAAAGATTGCAGGAGAGGCTCATGAGGCAGGAAAAGGCGTTATAATAGCAATAAACAAGTGGGATGAATATGATAAACAAAATGGAACTTTAGAAAAATATACTAAAGATGTATATTTAAAATTACCATATTTATCATATGCACCAATTCTATTCATATCAGCCAAAACCGGTCAAAGGGTAGAAAAATTATTCGATATGATAAACAATGTTACAAATCAAAACGCACTAAGAGTTTCAACATCTGTATTAAATCAAGTATTAGCAGAGGCAATAGCTGTTGTTCAACCACCAACAGACAAGGGAAGAAGATTAAAATTATACTACATGACACAGGCTTCTACAAAGCCACCAACATTTGTAGTATTTGTAAATGATAAAAAATTGTTCCATTTTTCATACGAAAGATATCTAGTAAATCAACTTAGAAAAGAGTTTGGACTTGTTGGAACTCCAATAAGAATGATTGCAAGAGAAAAAATAGAGAAAAATGAAAAGAGTAATACTAAATAAGAAAAAACAAGGTCTGATTGTAATAGATTATGACTTATAAGAAAGGATTGTGATTATTTATGGCAACATATATTATTGTTTCAATTATAGCATATTTATTAGGAAGTATAAGTTTTTCGGTAATATTCAGCAAGAAATTAGCTGGATTTGATGTAAGAGAAAAGGGAAGTGGAAATGCAGGTACAACCAATGTACTAAGAACAGTTGGTAAAAAAGCTGCAGCTTTAACACTTTTATGTGATTGTTTGAAAGGTGTATTTGCAGTTTTAGTTGCTTTTATAGCAGGAAAAATTGTAAAAGATACAGATTCAAGCTTATTAGTTCAATTAGCAGGAATATTTGTTGTATTAGGACATACTTTTCCAGTATTCTTCAAGTTTAAAGGTGGAAAAGGTGTTGCTACATCTCTAGGCGTACTATTAATAACAAACTGGCAAATAGGATTAATTTGCTTGGTATTTGCATTAATATTAATGGCATTAACAAGATTTGTATCATTAGGCTCAATAGCTGCTGCAATACTATTCCCAGTACTAACAGTATTCATTCATGAAAATTACTTAGTACCAGGAAATTATGTAATATTTGCTATAATAATGGCTGTATTAGTAGTATTCAACCATAGATCAAACGTAAAAAGACTATTAGAAGGAAAAGAAAATAAACTAAGTTTTAAAGGAACAAAATAAGAACTAAATTAAATGTATAAGCCCTATGACGGAATCAATTTTTGATGCAATCGGACATAATTTCTTGGTCGGAGCTCCTTCGGACTCCTCAAAGAGCGAAATCAAGTCTCTACGCAAAAAAATACAGATTCCTATAGCGGGCTTTTATAATTATAAAAAAACAGAAGGAAGGAATTTATTATGAAAAACATCGCGATAATAGGAAGTGGAACATGGGGCGTTGCATTGGCAATGCACTTATCAAATATAAGACACAACGTAAAATTATGGGCTTTTATGCAAGAGGAAGCCGACAATATTAACATAGAAAGAAAGTGCAAATTCTTGCCAGATGTAAGAATAAACGACAACATTACATGTTATACAGACATTCAAAAAGTAGTAGAAGGAACAGACATGATATTACATGTTACACCTTCAAAATTTGTTAGAGAAACGATAAAAAAATATAAGGATTATGTAACAAATCAACCAATAATAATGTGTGCAAAAGGCTTTGAAGCTGAAACACTATGTACACTTAGCCAAATTATAGAACAAGAAATGCCAAATTCAAAATATGGAATATTTTCTGGGCCAAGCCATGCAGAAGAAGTTTCGGTTGGAATACCAACAGCAATTGTTATAGCTTCAAAAGATGAAGAAGTACGCAATTTAGTACAAGAAACATTCATGAATGAGAAGATGAGAGTATATACATCAGATGATGTAATTGGAGTAGAACTTGGTGGAGCTTTAAAAAACATAATTGCTTTCTGTGCAGGAATTGCAACAGAAATTGATTTAGGTGATAACAGCTTCGCAGCATTAATCACAAGAGGATTAGTAGAAATAACAAGACTCGGAACTGCAATGGGAGGCAAACATGATACCTTCTATGGTTTATCTGGATTAGGAGATTTAATTGTAACATGCATGAGCGAACACAGTAGAAATAGAAGAGCTGGCAGACTTATAGGAAAAGGTTATACAGTTGAACAGGCAAGAAAAGAAATCGGAATGGTAATAGAAAGCATAGACAACATAGAAGTCGCATATGCATTATCAAAAAAATATAACATAGAAATGCCAATTGTAAATGCGGTTTATGATGTATTATACAATGGACTAGAGCCAAGAAAAGCAGTAACAATGTTAATGACAAGAGCTAAAAAGAGTGAATAAAAAAATCGAAAGAGGGTGCTTTTTTGACTAGAGAGGAAGTTTTTAAGTTAATTCAGGAGTTGAATGATAAGCAATCAGAAACAATTAGCATTGAAGCAAAAACAGCGTATCAGGGTAAGCCTGAAAAATATTATGATACAATATCGAGCTTTGCTAATACTATTGGTGGGGTTATATTGTTTGGTGTTAAAGAAATAAAAAGAAAAAATAAAACAGTATTTGAAGGTGTTGGAGTTTATGATGCAAATGATTTGCAAAAAAATATAACAAACTTGTGTAGTAGAGAATTTGAACCCGTTATAAGACCAAAAATATCTATAGTAACTATAGATAACAAACAAATAGTAACAGTTAAAATTGATGCTTTAAGCCAGCGCCTTAAACCATGTTATTATAAGCCAAAAGGATTACATAGTGGGGCATATATTAGGATTGGTGACAGAGATGATAATATGACTGAGTATGAAATATATAAATGTATTTCGTATAAAGAAGATGTGAAAGACGACTTGAGGCCTGTTGTACGTGCAACGATAAAAGATTTAGATGAAAAATTAATAAATAGATTTATTATGAAAGCAAAAGAAGATAAGCCAAAGTTTGCAGAGTTTAGTGATGAAGAAATTTTACTCCAATTTGGTGTAGTTACTCAAGTTGAAGATAAAATTTTTCCTACAGTGGCTGGAATAATGGTGTTTGGAATCTATCCACAAAAATTTTTCCCCCAATGGTTTGTTGCAGCAATTGCGATTCCTGGATTTGAGGTTTCGGATTTAGGAAGTATTGGACAAAGATTTGATGACAATAAGAGGATAGAGGGAAACATAAGTGAAATGTATGAAGAAACAATTGCTTTTATAAATAGAAATATGAAAGTGAAGGTTGTGATAAGCGATAAAACTGGGCTGAGAACAGATATAATGCAATATCCAAAAGACGCACTTCGTGAAGCAATATCAAATATGTTGATTCATAGAGATTATAGTCAATTAAAAACCGGAGTATATAGCATGGTCACGGTGTATAAAGATAGGATAGAATTTAGAAATGTTGGAAATTTATATGGCTCTAATACATTAGAATTATTGGAGACAAGAAAAGCAATGGAAGTAAGAAACGAAACAATTGTAAAATTATTAGAATATCTGGGCGGAATAATAGAAAATAGGCATACAGGGATTTCTACAATGCAAGATAAGATGAAAGAAGCAAATTTACCGGAACCGGTATTTGTTAATGAAAGAGAAGATTTTGTTGTTACTTTTTATAATGGGGAATATCCTGAATTATATCCAGAAGAACTAAAGAAAGAAAAAAAGACCCAAGAAAAAAAGACCCAAGATAAAAAGACCCAAGATAAAAAGACCCAAGATAAAAGAATAGTAGTTTTAAATGAAATATTGCAAATATGCCAAAAAGAGCCTCAAAGTATTAAGCAGATAATGGAAAGGTTGGACTATAAAAGTAGCAAAACATTTAAGAAATATTATATTAAACCATTGTTGGAGGAAGGAAAACTAAAAATGACTTTACCTGAAAAACCAACGAGTAAAAACCAAAAATATATAACAGTTGATTGAAAGATAAAATAAAGCAAATAATACTTTCTTGTCATAAAAAGTTTGACTTATTGTAATTAATAAGGAAATCTCTCATATAAATACCTAATGATGCTATCTGCATTGTTAGGTGTTATTTTTATATAATATCCTTTATCTAAGCAGAGCCACATTGCTATTTCATATCCATCCATATTATCAGCAAAAACGCCTAAAATGGTTGCAATTTCTATTGGATTTTCGTATGAATTTTGCCATTCTAAGGAATGATAATATATATCAAAATTCTGTGAAATTTTTTCATTTATGTCATAATATTTTGAGAGAAATCTAAAAATTTCTCCATCTTTATTACTATAAAATTTTATTGTGGGATGCATGATGTATTCAAATTAATCTTATAAAAATATTTCTATTTTACTGATTAAATCCTTTCTTGTAAATTCTAAAATTATTATTTGATTATTAAAAAAATATATACTTACAATATATAGAATAAAATAGAGCAATTTAGGGAAATTTATATTAAAAGAAAATTGAAGGGATTTTTAAATATGAAAAGTAAGAATTGGTTAATTAGCATATTTGCGTTAATAATAATGGTTGCAATAATTTCGGTTACTGTTGTTGTAACTGTTAATAATAAAAAGATGAACCTTAATGAAAAGATTATCTCGGAAATTGATTATCTAGATAAAACGATGATTGCAATGGTAAATAAATTGAATAATTTACAGACTAGTGATGAAATTCATGCAAAAAGGACATCAGTAGAGATTTCTTCACAGAATATTATGACTGATAGTAGTAAAAGTGGGAAAGAAAGCAGCTCCAATAGCAATGGTAGCAAAATGGGAGGTACGGATTCTTCTGGCAGTAGTAATTCTGAACAAGGCTCTGGAAGTACAGGAAATTCGTCTGCCAGTACAGAAAAGTATCAAATTCAAAATAATGCAGTGCTACTACGAAACACTTCGGACATTGACTGGAATGAACTGCAAAATCAAGCAGAGAATTTATATAAGTCATGGACAACAATAACCTTAGACTTAAATACTATGAATGTTACGAGTGATGATATTTTAGCTTATAATACAAATTTAGACAATTTGATGATATCTTTAAAAGAAAAAAACAAGATAAATTCCGCAATATGCTTAGCAAATATGTATAGCCTAATTCCAAAATATACTAATGAAATTTCGAGTGATACAGCAAAATCTAAACTGGAAAACGTTAAGTCTAACATCATATTTGCATATTCAATAGTAGAGACAGATAGGTGGGATGATGTATTAAAATTACTGGGACAGGCAGAAACAGATTTAACAGAATTAATGACAATGAAGGAAAATTTATCAACAATGAGAAAACCAAAAATAAACAAAGCTTATGTATTACTTAAAGAACTAATAAAATCAAGTAATGATAAAAATGTAGATATATTCTACTTAAAATACATTAATTTAATAGAAGAGCTGGATAATCTTTAAAAATAATGCTAAAACATTGATTTTTGCTTTAAGTTGCGGTACAATAGAAAAAGAGTAAATTAAATGGTCGCGTATAGCAAGGCTGAAAGGCAGCGTACGAGGAAAGTCCGGGCCCCACAGAGCAATGATGCTGGATAACGTCCAGTGAGGGCGACCTTAAGGAAAGTGCAACAGAAAATAACCGCCGTAAGGTAAGGATGAAAAGGCGAGGTAAGAGCTCACCGCTGGTATGGTGACATACTAGGCTGTGTAAACCCCATCTGGAGCAACACCGAGACTAGAAGGATAAGACTGCTCGTCATCTTCTTAATTTGGTGGCTTGAGACATGTAGTAATATATGTAATAGATAAATGACCATTCTAGACAGAACCCGGCTTACAGATTTACTCTTTAATTTAAAATTAGTAATTACATGACTGCAATAGAGGAAACATTTCGATGTTTGCTCTATTTTTTATGTTAGCGTTGAAAAATGAATATATTTGTGGTATAAATATGTGAGAAAATTTTGGAAGGAGATAAAAATGCAAGAACATGTTGAACTTGAAGTGTCTTTGGAAATAATAATGGCAAGAATTGCACAAGCAATATTTAATTTGAACAAGGGAAATGGAGAAGAAAACACTAAAAAGTTAAATGATTTAATTGCTCTACAGGAAGAAGCTTATAAAGGCAACAGAAAAGCTGTTGAAGCAATATTAAACACAAAATAATGGTTTGCTAGATTATTTTTTACAATAAAAAAGAATGTTATAAATACAAATAAAAAGTATTAAAAGAAGGAATTAAAAAATGGAAAGAAGAACTATATCAAAGGAAGTGTATGGTAGAGTTATATCTCTAATACCACAAGAGATTATAGATATGCTGCCGGAAAACCCAGAAAAGCTATTACCATATGCCACTCGAACGAAAGAGGTTCAAGTAACAACAGGAATAAATGATGATGTGAGAGATTTGATGCAAGAATATTTGTTAAGTGATGAGGAATATCTAAAAACTTTTTTCTACGTAATGGCAATAACTTTTTATAATAAAGTACCAGTAGAGAACCCTGAAATTGCAATAGTTGCTGCTCAGACTGGAAGTGGAAAAAGTAATTTGACGGCTAAATTACTTAGGAAAAATGATAATTATATTTTTGTAGATTCGGACAAATATAAACATTTTAGATTTGATGCACAGGAGATTGCAAAAAGATATCCTGTAATATATCCACATTTGACAGCGTCTGATGGATATGACCATGCAGCAAATATTTACGAATATGCAATTGATAAAAAATATAATATTATAAAAGAATCGGCACCATCTGCGAAGAAGGGACTCGTAGACTTAGATAGAAATGTTCTTAAGGCTAAAAATTATAGAATATCGGTCCATATACTTGCTGTTGGAGAATTAAATAGTTTGTTGTCTGTTCATGAAAGGTATGAACTTCAAATTATACACGGATTAAAAACAGCTAAACTTACAGGAATTCCAAGGCATGATGAATCGTACAATGTTTTAATACAAAATGTTAAAGATATAGAGTCTGACAAAGATATATCTTCGATTAATATTTATGTAAGAGGCATTAATGAAGAAGGATACAATCCAAAACAAATATATCCATCAGACAAATTTGCGTCTACAGAAGAAGCCATCATATCGGCAAGAAAGATTGACAATGAAAAAACGATAAAAGAATTTGAACCAAGATATAGTTTGGTTTTAGAAGAAATGAATAAAAGAAATGCACCGCAAGCTCAATATGAACAACTCGAAAAAATTAGGGAGAGATGGGAAAAATTAAAAATAGTGTAAAATCTCTATAAAAAGGATGTTATTATGAATGAAGAAAAAATAAATATAGCTGTAAATATTCTTAATAATCAAATAGCTAAATTAACAAAAGAACTTGCATTCAGTCAAGAATTTGATAATGAATTGCAAGTTAAAATTGATGTGCTAGAAAAAATAAAAATGCAAATCAATTTTGGTAGTGTGACTTTTGCAGAGAAGGTAATAGAAAAATATGAAAAAGGAGCTTTATAAAAATGGATGACAGTAAAAAAAGAACTATAACAGAAGAAACATTGAAAAGAACAGTAGAAAAAATGAACCCAGTATTGATTAAATCATTACCAGCAAGTCCAGAAGAAATATTGCCATATGCTCAAAGAAGAACCGATCCAGTTATTTCGAGTAACTTAAGCAGTGAATTAGCAGAGAGAATGAGACAATCAAGATTGTCAGACGAAGATTATCTTGCAACATTGTTTTTATCTATGTATGATGCTTTTTATGATAAAGCAAGCTCAATGTCTCCTACAGCATCAGTTTTAATTGCACAAACAGGAGCCGGCAAAACCAATCTAAGAAAAATATTATTACAACAAAATCCAAATTCGATAATAATAAATTCGGATTCATACAAGAAGTTTAGACCAGATGCAGATGAACTCCAAAAAAAAGACCCTACACATTTTGGGGCATTAACGGGAATAGATTCGTATGACCATGCTAAAAATATTGTAGATTTCGCAACAAGTCATTCATATGACATACTAATTGAAGTTGCACCATCTTTACAACAAGGAATGATTGGAGTCAATATGGAAAAACTAAGACAATGTCAGTATTCAACAAGATTCCATGTTATGGCGGTTGGAGATTTAATAAGCGCTTTAGCAGTGCATCTAAGATATGAAAATGAGTTATCAGTGAGTAAAGCAACGGGGGATGCAAAATTAACAGATTTAAAAAGACATAATGAATCATATATGGCTGTTGAAAAAGTATTAACAGGATTAGACCCAGCAACTATTTCTATATATAGAAGAGGGACTGATTTAGAATCTAGACGTCCTATGCCAATATATAATCCTGCTTTATCTCCAATTCAAATATTAAGAGGTGCAAGAATGGCATCAAATCAACTATACATAAATGATGGATTTGAAAAAGATTACAATCTAATATTAGAAGCAATGAGACGTAGAAATGCACCACAAGCACAATTTGATCAACTTGCAAACATTTATAAGATGTATGAAAATTATGTAGAACAAAATGTTTCTATAGAATTGTAGTCTAATATAAAAAATAAAGACATTAAATGCCTTTATTAAATATTTAGCTAATTAAATTTTGAATATCTGCTGGAAGTTCTGATTGAATTTCCAGCTTTTTTGAGGTTATTGGATGAATAAATTCAACCTTATAAGCATGCAAAGCTTGCCTAGTAATTAAATCAGACTCATTGCCATATAAACTATCTCCAACGATTGGATGCCAAATATATGCCATATGTACTCTTATTTGATGTGTTCTGCCAGTTTCTAAATTTACTAAAACTTCAGAAAAAGTCTCATTATTTTTACAAAATTCTTTTAAGACTGAATAATGAGTTATTGCAACATCTCCGTTAGGAGAGACACATCTTTCTATTATGCTATCTGCTTTACGTGCGATTGGAGCATTTATTGTATCTTGTTTTTTATCAAAAATACCCTCACATATAGCAATATATTCTTTTTTAAATTGCTTATTTTGCATCTGCTTAGACAACATATCATGAATGTATTCGTTCTTAGCAAATATAACAATTCCAGAAGTATTTCTGTCTAATCTATTAACAGGTCTAATCTTTTTATGAAGATTTATTGTATCAAAATAATATTTTACTCCATTAGATAGACTATCTTCAAAATGAATTATAGATGGATGAACAGGAATTCCAGCAGGCTTATCTATTATGAGCAAATATTCATCTTCATACAAAATAGACAAATCCATTTTAGTTGGTACAATATTAGAATTATCTTCTTCAAAATCAATATTAATAGTAATATTATCTCCATTAAAAATCTCTTTATCTAGATATGTGGAAGTTCCATTTAGTAAAATTTTGTTATTCTTTTTTAATTTAAGTAGAAGGCTGTAAGAAATATTAAATTTTCCAGTAACAACTTGCCTTACGGTATTATAATTATCATTATTTTTTATATATTCTAAAATCATTTTAAACCTCATTATATTAATTATATAAATATTATAACATAATAAACTGCTAAAATGAAAAAAATTACTAGAAAATTAAGCCGATATTAGAAGTTTTATGTAATTTTTCTCTTGTACTTTATACAATTTGAATATATAATATAAATGTCAAAAGTTAAGTACTGATAGGAGGAAAAATAAACATGACATTTATAGAAAAAATGAAAATGCAAGCAAAGCAAGACATTAAAACTATTGTGCTTCCAGAGAGTGAAGATATACGTACTCTTGAGGCAACAGAAATAGTTCTAAAGGAAGGCTTTGCTAATATTATTTTAATAGGTAATCCACAAGAAATAAATGAATTAGCTGAAAAAAATAATATAAATTTAAATGGAGCTCAAATTGTAAATCCTGCAACTTCTGCAGATTTTAGCAAATATGCTAACGACTTATATGAATTAAGAAAAAATAAAGGTATGACTTTAGACCAAGCAAAAGAGCTATTGAAAACAAATAGCAGATATTTTGCAACAATGATGGTAAAAGAGGGAGATGCTGATGGATTCGTTTCTGGAGCATCACACCCAACTTCAGATACATTAAGACCTGCTCTTCAAATTTTGAAGGCTGCACCTGGAACAAAATTGGTATCTGCATTCTTCGTAATGGTATTGCCAGACAAAGAGTTTGGGGATGATGGAGTATTTATATTTGCAGATTCTGGATTAAACGAATATCCAGATGCAGATGCTTTATCTGAGATTGCAATATCATCAAGCAAGAGTTTTAAAGAGCTAATTGGAGACGAACCAAAGGTTGCAATGCTTTCATATTCAACACATGGAAGTGCTCATTCGCCATTAACAGATAAAGTTATAGAAGCAACAAAATTATTGCAAGAAAAAGCACCAGATTTAATATGTGATGGAGAAATTCAGTTAGATGCTGCAATTATTCCAGAAGTAGCCGAAAGAAAGGCTCCAGGAAGCCCTCTACAAGGTAAAGCAAATATATTGATATTCCCAGATTTGGACGCTGGAAACATCGGCTATAAACTAACACAAAGATTCGGACACGCAGAAGCATATGGACCTTTATGCCAAGGTGTTTCCAAAGCCGTAAACGATTTATCAAGAGGTTGCTCAAGTCAAGATATTGCTGGAGTTGTAGCAATAACAGCAGTTCAGGCTCAAAAAATAACCCAATAGGGACGCCCCTTTTTGGGCAAAAATCTTATAAAAAATTGTGAAATAACGAAATGGAGGTAATTTATGAAAATTTTAGTTTTAAACTGTGGCAGTTCTTCTCTTAAATATCAGCTTATAGATATGGAGAATGAAAAGGTAATTGCAAAAGGTTATTTCGAAAGAATAGGCAGTTACGATTCGTTTGTAACTCATAAGGTTAATGGTGAAAAGTATAGATATGACGTAATTGCTAGAGATCACGGCGAGGCTATTAAGTTTGTGTTAAAGCAGTTTACAGATGAAAGATATCCTGTTATAAAGAGTTTGGATGAAATAGCTGCAATAGGACACAGAATTGTTCATGGTGGAGAAAAGTTCCAAAAATCTTGTATTATAACAGAAGAGGTAAAAAAAGAAATTGAAGATGCTGTTAGATTTGCACCACTTCATAACCCAGCACATTTACAAGGAATAAAGGCTTGTGAAATTAATTTGCCAGGTAAGCCTAATGTTGCAGTATTCGATACGGCATTTCATCAAACTTTAAAAAAAGAACAATATTTATATCCAATTCCATATGAATACTACGAAAAATATGGAATAAGAAAGTATGGATTCCATGGAACATCTCATAAATATGTTTCATTAGAAATTGCAAAATTACTAGGAAAACCAATAGAAGAACTAAAAATAATAAATTGCCACATAGGTCAAGGTGTAAGCTTATGTGCTATTCAAAACGGAGTCAGCGTAGACACAACAATGGGGCTTACACCATTAGGAGGAGTTGCAATGGGCTCACGTTCTGGAGACTTAGACCCATCAGTTGTAACATACTTGATGTCTAAGGAAAATATGAATCCTGCTCAAATTGATGAAATATTAAATAAGCGTTCTGGATTATTAGCACTTTCTGGAATATCATCTGACAACAGAGACGTAGAAAGAGCAATAGCGCAAGGAGACGAAAGAGCTATTTCATCACTAAAAGAATATGACTTCATAATAGCCCAATACATAGCAAAAATGGCTGTTACAATGAACGGAGTAGATGTAATAACATTTACAGCAGGAGTAGGGGAAAAAGGCCCAATTTCTAGAGCCGGAATATGTAGTCATTTAACATTTATGGGAGTATTATTAGACCCTGATAAAAACAACTCCGTAAGAGATACAGAAAAAGAAATCTCGAGTGAAAATTCAAGAGTAAAAGTTTGGGTAGTTCCAACAAACGAAGAGCTAATGATAGCAAGAGAAACAATGGAACTTGTAAAATAAATATTAACTTCGCCCAATAGGGACGCCCCTTTTTGGGCGAAAAGAAAGGACAAAAAATGAAAGTATTAGTTTTAAATTGTGGTAGTTCATCACTAAAATATCAATTGATAGATATGGACACAGAAGAGGTTATGGCAAAAGGAACTTATGAGAGAATAGGAGAGCAATCTTTTGTTACTCATAAGGTTAATGGAGAAAAGTTTAGATTTGATCATCCTGTAAAAACACATAAGGAAGCAATCGATTTTATGACAGAATTATTATTAGACCCTAAATACAATACAATAAAGAGTCTAGCTGAAATTGACGGAATTGGACACAGAGTTGCTCAAGGAGCAGACAAGTTTAGCTCATCAGTTATAATTGATGAAGATGTAATTGCAAAAATTGATGAATGTGCTGCTTTAGCACCAGTTCACAACAAGGCTGCTATAACAGGAATTAGAGCTGCCATGGAAGCAATGCCAGGCAAACCAAATGTAGCAGTATTTGATACAGTATTCCATCAAACAATTCCAGAGGAAAGATATACATATCCAATTCCATACAAATATTATGAAAAATATGGAATAAGAAAATATGGATTCCATGGAACATCTCATAAATATGTTTCAGCAAGAATTGCAGAGCTTTTAGGAAGACCAGTAGAAGAGTTAAAAACAGTAGTATGCCATTTAGGACAAGGTGCAAGCTTATGTGCAGTTAAAGGCGGAAAAAGCGTTGATACAACAATGGGACTAACTCCACTTGGAGGAATACCTATGTGTGCACGTTCTGGAGATTTGGATCCATCAATAGTGACATATTTAATGAAAAAAGAAAATCTAACACCAGATGAGATGGAATTAATACTAAACAAAGAATCTGGAATATTAGGACTTTCAGGAGTATCAGCAGACTTTAGAGATATAGAAGCTGAAGCTGCAAAAGGAAACAAGAGAGCAGAGCTTGCAATAAGTGCTTATGCATACAAGGTAGCACAATACATAGCTCAATACATAGTTTCACTTGGAGGACTAGACACAATAGTATTTACAGCAGGAATTGGAGAAAACCAATATAATGCAAGAAGAAGAATATGTGAAAATTTAAAATGCTTCGGAGTAGAAATAGATGAAGCAAAGAACCATGAATTCAGAGATGAAGGAAGAATATCTTCTCCAAACTCGAAAGTAGAAGTTTGGGTAGTTCCAACAAACGAAGAGTTAATGATAGCAAGAGATACAAAAGATTTAATATCAAAATAAATACCCGACTATGGACGAAATGTTAATATATTACGCACAAATCAATTTCATAAAAATTCGGTAGGTCGCTCTTGGGCGAACCCCTTCGGCTTCTCAGAAGGTGAACCTAGCCTTATAAAAAATGTAATTTGGTTTGCATGTAATAATATAAAAATATAAAAAGTGAAAGCCGACTGTTAAAGCCAGCTTTCACTTTTTGCTTACTCGGAATTGCCAGTAGTAAGCTCTTGGAAGTCGTAAACATTTACGAACGACCCTTTAGGAATAGTAAAACGAATTTCTGTAACGTATTTTATTTCATCTTGTATTTGAAAGCTTCCACTAAGTGAATCAAACTTATCTTTGTAGTTAGTCCAATACTCTACCTTGGGTTCAACCGTATCATCTTCATATACAACTATGAATACAGTGTTAGGCTTATAATCAGACAAATTAACACTTACTGGAACTATTCCTCCGTCCTCTCTTTGATAACAATACCGATATATTGTTGACTCTGTTGTTTTAACATTTCCAGAACCGAGCAAATATAGGTCAGCATTTATGTCTTTCTGTCTTTCAACTTGTACTGTTACCAATTTGTGACTGGTAACAAGATGTAACTCGTACTGTGGAGCTGTTTCAATGATGTCTGCTATCATTGTTATCACTAATGAAACTATTATACATCCGAACATGATAGCAACAAGATTGGCATCTGAAATCCGTTTTTTCATACTAATCCTCCTTAAAAACGCATGAAAATGTCGATACATTTATTATAACATAGATTTACATAATTTTCAACACTAAAATAGTTGCCAAAAGTGCAAAATCGTAGTAAAATAGTGATATTGAGCAATATATAACAAAATTAGATTCTCAAATTACAATTGTAAGGAGGAAAAACAATGATAATCATTTAGTAAGTTCGAAATGTTGGTAACACAAGATGAAAGGAGAGCTTATTATGGCACATGGCGGACACACTGGAGGAGCACGGTCTCATTCACATGTACATCATTATGGTGGTGGATATGGTAGAGGCGGAGGATATGATAGCCTTGGAGTTATAATGCTGGAACTTATTTTTTCGATAGGCCTTTGCATTGCAGCTGCATTTCTTGTTTTTAACATAACTGGTGCAGATGAAATTGGAGGGAAAAAGCCCCTTGAAGGAAAATACGAAATTGTGCAGTATTTGCATGATGATAGTAATACTTTTTCTAACCAAGAAGAATTGGTTCAAGGATTGGAATATCTTAAAGAAAAGACAAATATTCAAATGATTGTTATGACAACCACTGAAAAATTGTCTGATAAAAAAGCTGTGGAGCAGTATTACCTTTTGGTAGAAGATGAAGCACATGTACTTCTTATTGTACCGCCGGAAGGTTCTAGACATCCATTTTACTATGCAATTGGAGATGATGCAGATTCTGTAATAAACGACAATGCAATTTCGTATTTGGTTGATCAAGTAGAAAATTCGCGAAATGGAGAGTATTGGAAACAGGAATTATACAGTTTTGCGGATAAACTACTCGAACAATCTAAATCAGAAAAAAAGGCAACATAAAAGGGGAAATATTATATGAGATCAATAAAAAAATTTTTTAAAAAGACTTTTCGGTACGATTTAGATAGAGCTCTTTTTATTGCATGTTGCATGCTTGTATGTTTAATGATATATGGCATTTTAGCAACGGTGTTTCCACATTATGATATTGGAGGCAAAAAACCTCTTGAAGGAGAATACGAAACTGTGCAGTATTTGCATGATGACGATATTTTCTCAAACCAAGAAGACTTAATTCAAGGCCTAGAGTATTTGCGGGAAAAGACTAACGTTCAGTTAGTTATTATGACAACTGACAGAAAACTTTCCTATGGTGATGCTGTAAGAGAATACCACTTAACCTTTGAAGATGAAGGACATATTTTGCTTATAGTGCCTCAAGAAGGTTCTATACGTTTCCGTTATGCCATTGGTGCTGACGCTAACAAAGTTATAAATAGTGAGGCCATGGATTACCTTATTAAAAACGTAAGGCATTCACGTGACGGAGAGTATTGGAAACAACAATTGTACGACTTCACGGATGAACTCGTAAAAAATGATTAAAGCTGTGTTAAACAGCAAGTTAAAACAATGGGAGCATTTGATACAAAAGCAAATACTCCTGTTGTTTTTTTATTTAAAATGATTTATAATAGACATAGATTTTTGAAACAAAGGAACGAAAATATGATAAATACAGATGGAAATCCAGATTTTTTAAATGCATTTTTGGACTATACGACCTCGATTCTAAACAAATCGCCTGGTACGGTAAAGGAATACAATTATGATTTAAATAGATTTTTGAAATATATAATGTATCGTTTTAAATTAACAGATGAGAAAAATTTTGATGCAATAGATATTCATAATATGGACTTAGAAACACTAAATAGAATAAAACTAGACGATATACATGCATATTTGTTTTATTTGGCCAATAGTTGTCAAAGTAAACCAGCAACGAGAGCTAGAAAAACGGCTAGTATTAGGGTATTCTTCAAATATATGTCGCAAAAGGCTGCAAAGCCAATGGACCATAACCCTGCTCTAAATTTAGAGTCACCTAAAATAGGAATACGTGTTCCTAGATACCTTTCTTTAGAGGAAAGTAAAAAACTTTTAGCTGCTACAAACAACGAAGATACGAGAAATAGGGAACGTGATTATGCAATTATTACATTATTTTTAAATTGTGGAATGCGTTTATCTGAACTTGTTGGAATAAATATTAAAGACATAGATTTTGATGAAGCAAAAATGAATGTAACGGGTAAAGGAAACAAAGAACGTGTTATATATTTAAATAAATCGTGTATGAGTGCATTAGATAACTACTTAGCAATACGACCTAAAACAGGAATAAAACAAGGCTCTGAGAATGCTTTATTTTTAAGTGAAAGACTAGAGAGAATAAGCAATAGAACAGTTCAATATATTGTAAAACAAGAACTATTGAGGGCAGGTTTGGACACAAATAAATATTCTGTTCACAAATTAAGACACACTGCTGCAACATTAATGTATAGATATGGAAACGTCGATATTAGAGCACTGCAAGTTTTATTAGGACATGATAGTATCTCAACTACACAAATTTATACTCACGTTGATGACCAGCAAGTTAGAAATGCTGTTGAAGACAATCCTTTAGCAGATTTAGAAAGTGAATATGAAAAACAGAAGAAATTTGAAATATAATAGAAGATAAAAACCGATTATGACTAACCATATGTAATAAATCACGAAACACGAAATAATTAGGAGAATAAATTGAAACAAAAAAGCGAAGAATATCGTATTATAAATGAGATAAAATGCAAAATAGTGTATGAAAAAATAAAAAACACATATATTCAAATAAAAGATGGTGAAGTTATAATAAAAACTTCACCTCGTTCGTCAATTAAATATATTGAAGGTATTGTAAATGGCAAAACAGATTGGATAAATAAGAAATTAGAGGAACAATCTACAAAACAAAGCATAACGTATAAAAATGGAAGTACGGTAAGAGTATTAGGCAAGCCATATACACTAAAAATAATGTATGTTGATAGCAAAAGAAACGCACTTAATATGGATAATCAATATTTATACTGTGATTTAAGCAGAGATTGCAAAGTAAATGAGCAAGAAAATGTAAAGAAATTAATTGATAAATTATATAAATATATTGCAAAAGAAGAAGTTCAGTCAGCAATGGAAGATTTAAAGGTACGTACAGGTTTAGCTCCACTAGAATGCACTATAAAGAACTTAAAAGCAACATGGGGAATATGCTCTTCAAAGAAAAAAATAAGCATAAATCAGAACCTGATGGCTTACAGTAGGCATGCAATAGAATATGTATGCTTACATGAAATTTGCCATTTAAAACACATGAACCATTCAAAACAATTTTGGAACATGGTTGAATACTATATGCCTGATTACAAGGAAGCAAAAAAGGAATTAAAAAGCTAAAATATTGATTTTTGATGAAAGGATAGTGATAAAATGATTGATTTAGATGAAAGTGCTAAAAAGCTGGAATCTTTAAAAAATAGACTAAAAGAAGTAGGTGACTCTCTTTGACATTGCAAGTTTAGAAGAAGAATTGTATACATTGGAGAAAAATACTGAAGAGCCTTCTTTTTGGGAAGATTCACAGAATTCTAGTAAAACCTTAAAAAGAATAAATGAACTTAAGAATAAAACTGAGAACTACAAAAAAATATCATCTACATTTGAATATATAGAAGAATTAAATGAATTAGTGAAGTTTGAAATTCAAGAAGGTACAAATCAAGAAGAATTAGAGTTAGAAACAAAAGAAATTATAGATACAACAGAAAATTTAGAAAAAGACATAGAAAAGCTTGAAATAACAACACTTTTATCTGGAAAGTATGATAACAACAACGCAATTTTAACATTGCACCCTGGTGCTGGTGGTACAGAGGCTCAAGATTGGGTCGAGATGTTATATAGAATGTACTGCAGATGGGCAAACAGCAATGGATATGAAGTAAAAGAATTAGACTATTTAGCAGGTGATGAAGCCGGAATAAAAAGCGTTACATTTCTAGTATCCGGACCATATGCATATGGATATTTAAAAGGAGAAATGGGAGTTCATAGATTAGTTAGAATTTCTCCATTTGATGCTGGTGGCAGACGACATACATCATTTGCTTCATTAGAAGTATTGCCTGAAATAACAGAAGACGTTGAAATCAATATAAATCCAGACGATTTAAGAGTAGACACATACCGTGCCTCTGGAGCCGGTGGTCAGCACATAAACAAAACATCATCAGCAATCAGAATTACTCATATTCCAACAAACATAGTCGTAACATGTCAGTCAGAAAGATCTCAGATTCAAAATAGAGAAACTGCTATGAAAATGCTGAAATCAAAATTACTTGACTTAAAAGAAAAAGAAAACAAAGACACTATAGATGACTTAAAAGGTGTTCAAATGGACATTGCATGGGGAAGCCAAATACGTTCATACGTGTTCTGCCCATACACACTTGTAAAAGACCATAGAACAAATTACGAAGTAGGAAACGTTCAAGCTGTAATGGACGGAGATTTGAACGGTTTCATAGACAGTTATTTAAAATATAACGCATCTTCAAATTCATAAATATATTAAATAAAACTCTTATTAATAATCATTTTTTAAAGCCTCGAAATGTCGATCTTGGTTTGGGCTCCTTCGGAATCCTCAAAAGGCGAGTTTCCTGTCTCTTTTAAAAAACGGGTTATTATAAGAGTTTTTTCTGGTAGAAAAGTTATAATTGATTTTTCTGCATAAAGAAATTTTTAATTTAGTTCTTATATTTATTATGTTGTAGTTCTAATAGAAAATCCATTAAAACCTGTTCTAAAATAGACAAGACCCGAATATAATTAAATATATGAAATGGGGGAAGGGGAAAGGCCTATGGACGACAGAAAGAACATGCCTCAAAATAATGGAAATGTAATTCAAAATTTGATTTTAGAAAATAGAGAAAAGTTAACCATAACAGGAGTTGTAGATGTATTAAGCTTTGATGACCAAATAGTAATAGTAGAAACACAATTAGGACTACTTACTGTAAAAGGTGAGGACTTGCGAATAAATAAGCTTAGTATAGATAGTTTAGAAGTAATAATTGAAGGTCAAATTTACAATATGGGCTACAGTAATGATGAAATTGGCAAAAAAAATTCTGGTAGTTTATTAGGTAAAATTTTTAAGTAAAGAAAATAATTCATAACTACAATATAATAATTTTGTATATTTTCTGCAATAATGAAATGCAATTTTATATATAAAAGATTGTACTGTATTTAAAAATTTAGTTTTAGCTTAGTGACTAGAAGGAGAATTAAAACCAAATATGAATAGCGAAATAATCAGCCAAATGCAGTATTTTGCAATATACATACTTTGCGGAATATCCATAGGAATACTCTTTGACATATTTAGAATACTAAGAAAATCATTCAAAACACCCGATTTTGTAACATACATAGAAGATGCCATATTTGGCATTATAACTGGAATCTTCTTAATATTTATCATATTTATATTCAATAATGGAGAACTAAGATTTTACATATTTCTTGCCCTGCTATTAGGCAATGTTTTATATTTATCTACAATAAGCAAATATTTCATAAAAATAAACGTAAAGATAATTACAACATTAAAAAACACCATAATAAAAATATTCATGATTATTACATTTCCAATAAGAAAACTACTGTACTTATTTAAAAAATATATTCTTAGCCTAATTTTAAAACCATTCAAAATATTAACAATAAACGCGAAAAATGTATTTAAAACGAAAAAAATTAAAAATTTTTTACACATAAAAAAGGATTTTAAGAAATAATGTAGAAATATATAATTAGATATAAAAAAATTGAATTTTGGAGATAATTAGATGAAAAAAATTTATAAAAAGATAATAATAGCAATATTTTTAATATATTTCGTCGTAACATTAATATCACAACAAAAAACATTAAATCAATATAAATCTGAAGCTTCTACTTATTCTGAACAGCTTGAGACTGCAAAAGAAACTAACAGTGAATTACAAAAAACAAAAGAAAATGTTAATTCAACTGAATATATAGAAGAAGTAGCAAGAGAAAAATTGGATATGTACTTACCTAATGAAAGAGTTTATATAGATATTAGCAAATAAGGGAGCAAAAAATTGCTCTCTTTTCTTGCAATTTTTGGTAATTTAATATATAATAGATATGGTTTTAATCGAAATAAATTTTAATCTTAATAAATTCCAAAACAAATATATGACGCAAAAACCAAAAAAAGTTGATCGAAGATAATTATAGATTATTTTAATTTTATTAGAGCTTAGCTTTATTTAGATAATTATTATACACAAATCATCTTCCATAATCATGGAAATATAGAAAGGATACTATAATATGGATTTAACAAATTGTACATTAGTGGAATTACGCCAAATGGCAAAAGAAAAAGGAATAAAGAATGTTACAAAATTAAAGAAAGACGAACTTATTGAAATTTTAGATAGTAATAGTAAAAACGCAGATTTAACTAAACAAAACAATAATTTAAATGAGAACGTTTCAAATGAAAAACTAAATGTTGCTGACACTCATTCAGTAGAAAATACCAATGGAGGTCAAAGCGATAATTCGGATAATATAAGAAATGAGAATACTATTACTGAAAAAACATCTAACAATGTAAGATATGAAATTGATGAAAATGCTAAAAATGATTCAGACTTAGCTTATAAGCTTACAAATGCAGATGACTTTATAGCGCAAGGTGTATTAGAAGTATTACCAGATGGCTATGGTTTTTTAAGAGGAGAAAATTATTTATCAAGCCCAAAAGACGTATACATATCGCCAGTTCAAATTAGAAGATTTAGACTAGATAAGGGGGATAAAATAAAGGGAATTGCAAGACTTCCAAAAGAAGGAGAAAAATTTCCGGCATTAATATTTGTTGGTGAAGTAAATGGAGAAAGCCCAGAAAAAGCTTATAAGAGAAGAAAATTTGATGACTTAATTCCAATATATCCAGAAGAAAGAATTAAGCTAGAAACTGTTCCAACAGAATATGCAATGAGAATGATAGACCTAATTTGCCCAATTGGAAAAGGTCAAAGAGGAATGATTGTTGCACCACCAAAAGTTGGAAAAACAACATTATTAAAGAAAATTGCAAACAGCATAACTGTAAATCATCCTGAAATTGAATTAATAGTGTTATTAATAGACGAAAGACCAGAAGAAGTAACAGACATGAAAAGATCAATCAAAGGAGACGTAATCTACTCTACATTTGATGAATTACCAGAGCATCACGTAAAAGTTGCTGAAATGGTACTAGAAAGAGCAAAAAGACTAACAGAACATGGTAAAGATGTTATAATCTTATTAGACAGTATAACAAGACTTGCAAGAGCATACAACTTAGTAATACCACCATCAGGAAGAACACTTTCTGGAGGTTTAGACCCTGCAGCATTACATAAACCAAAAAAATTCTTTGGAGCAGCCCGTAACATAGAAAATGGTGGAAGCTTAACAATACTTGCAACAGCATTAGTAGAAACAGGGAGCAGAATGGACGAGGTAATTTTTGAAGAGTTCAAAGGTACTGGTAATATGGAAGTACACTTAGATAGATCATTATCTGAGAAGAGAATATTCCCTGCAATAGATATAAATAAGTCTGGAACACGTAGAGAAGAAAAGTTGCTTACACCAGAAGAACTAAAAACAGTATTTGGTTTAAGAAAAGCATTATCAAGCAAGCCAGTTTCAGAAGTAACAGAACAACTAATCAACTTAATGATGACAACAAAAAACAATGAAGAATTTATACAAAAAATAAAAGGATATTTGAATATAAAATAAGATAAAACTTTAAAAATATTTAATGAAATAGTGATTGAGATATTAGATTTACTTTCTAATATCTCTTTTTTGGTAAATTTCGACAAAAATGTACTATTTATTTGGCAAATCCGTCGTTATACTATGCACATTTTAAAGTGATTTGTTATAAAATAATTACATACTTGTACGATAATAACGAAAGGAACCATTAATCATGCTAAAAAGATATAACAACAAGAAAAACATTTCTGGCACACTAATAAGGAATGCAAGGGAAGAAAAAGGTATGAGTAAAGTTAGGTTATCCCAATTATTAGATACCTATGGAATCTATATTAATACGGACGAATTACTACGAATAGAAAAGAATCAATTGCTTGTAAAAGATTTCGAATTGGTAGCAATCGCCCAGATATTAGATATAGACCTAAACCAATTAAAAAACGATTTAGAAGATTAGTAGTTGCATACTAATCTTTTTTATTATACAACAACAAAATAAAAAACGTGTGTCGTAATTTGTCGATAAAAATATAAAATTAATTATAAATTGAATTAAAAATTATTTATAACAGAAAAAGGATTTTAGAGAATTATTAGTTGAGGTATTAAAAAATATAAGAAATATATGTAATATAAATTACATATTTCTTATATTTTTTAAAGAGAATAGAGAAGAGGAAAAGTACAAAACTTTGCTAAACATAGTTAGATAAAACATTGCACAAAATCAAAGTTTGACTTTTAGTTCGGCTTAGTTTACGTTTTTCATTATTTATTCATATTTCAATTATTTCTTCAATTTTTAAAATTCTTAAAATTTTCAAAATTGTAACATATTTCTAAAATATATAGTGCAAATTTTACATAAAAGTGGGGGAGAGTGCTTGAATTACAATTTTTATTCAAGTAATTTTTTTGTTTTCATAATATTTGCACTATATAACAAAATCACGTCAGTGTAAGTGGCGTGATTTTATCATTCTATTTAGATTTATTGTTTTCTTTAAACTCTTCGTATTCTTTATTAATTTTTTCTCTTTCCATTTCATTTTTCTTTTTTATTGCTTCGTAGTCTGCTGGAATGTCTTTTACTAGCTCTGTAAAATTTTTAAAAAATTTTTTAAAATATTCTTTTATGCTGTCCATTTAATTCACCTTTCTTACTCTAGGGTATGGCTTTATTTCTTCTGTTAATCCTAGTAAATAATCTGTACTTGTTTTGTAGAAGTCTGCTAGCTTCATCAAATTATAAATATCTATTGTTATTTCTCCGCTCTCATATCTTGAATATGTTTGCTGTGTACAATTTAGTAATTTGCTTAGTTCTGTCTGTGTAAGGTCTCTATCTTCTCTTATGTCTCTTATTTTTAGCATTTTAACCACCTCATATTAATTATAAAATATTCTTTATTCGTGTATTGACTTTTACACGTAATACGTGTATAATTAAAAATAGATACACGGAATGCGTGTATCTGCGATACGTAATTGCAGTAAAAGCTCTCTGTGAGGTTGTAACTCTTGACGCAACCTCCACAGAAAAGTCAAGAGAAATTCAAGAGAAAGGAAATAGGATTTATGAATTGTAAAGGTAGATTTATATTCCGTTATATCGAGAAAAAAGAGGCTGGAAGTTTTACAGATGAAAACGGTAAAGAGGTTAGATACGACAGTTCGTACAGTTTAAAATTGGACGAAATAGTCGACGGCAAGCCAGTTGAACGTAAGTTTAAAATACCTCTTTCAGATAAGAATTTGGCTAATGACTTTTTTAATTTAAAGCCATATTATCCATGTGAAGTAACATTCGATATAAATATTTACGCTAATTCTGTCAAACTAACTCCAAAGCAAGTGCTTGCAGTTGGCGATGACAAGAAATAGAAAAACATAGAAAGGAAAACGTATGAATAATGAAGTTGAGTTGTTAGAAATAATGCAAGCTGTCCATACTGATTTGGGTGTAATAGCTTCTTTCTTAATCTTCTTTGTAATAGTAATACTTCTATATTTTACGTATAAGTTTTTTGATATGTTTTTCAAAATATAAGTATAGGAGGACTGTGTAATGGAAGCTTCAAGTGCTGTATTAGCTAAAGTTGTAACAAAAGAAATGCTTACTGGTGTTTTATCAGAAGTAACAAGCTTATTACCAATTACTATTCCAGTAATGATAACATTTATCGGAATTAGAAAAGGTATAGCATTCGTTCAATCAATGTTACATGCTGCCTAGTTGTGTGTGGGGTAGAGGTAATCTACTCCATTTTATTTTAAGAAGTTAAGAAAGGAAATCTTATGAAAAATAAAAAGATTTTAATTATTGCTCTGTTTTTAATATTATTTTGCTTGCTAGGGTACTCTAAAAGTTTTGCTGCAGTGTCTTACACTTATAATGGCAATAAAATTACTTTACCAGAGATACCAGAAAAAGAAGGTTATATTAATTATATAATTTATTATACTGATGATAATCCTAATATAGTTCAATTAAAATTATTCCCAACAGATTTGTCATATTATCCGACTGTTTATAAACCTAATGGCTGTTTGGGTCTTAATACTTATAGTAATACATCAAATTTTTCAGCACCATCTTATTTTTATGATGTTGAAAAAGGATCTGGTTGGACAAAAATAAGTGACAGTGGTTATATTGGTGCTATTAATCCCTCTAATATAGTTGCTTGTACAACGGATATTTATTATACAGACGGTAAACAAAAGACAGATGATAAACCTTTTTTTCAAGTAACTCCACAGGTGGTTCTGGCTCCTCAAGTGGAGGAAATACAACTCAGCCAGACACTGGAGGAAGTACTGGGAATACTTCCAATGACTTTAGTAGTACTGGTGTCTTTAGTTGGATTGCGAAAGGGTTTGAAAATGTTGGAAACTTTCTTGTATCAATCGTAAAAGGCATTGTAAGTATAGTTGATTGGCTTAATCCATTGAGTGATAATTTTATACTTAAAAAGATTGTTCAAGGATTAGCTGATATATTAAGTTTTTTAAATCCTAATAGTGATAAGTTTATAGGTAAAGTAATAGTTGATTTATTCAGGGATTTGTTTAATTTGCTATTTGTACCTAGTGAGGAAAGAGTTACCGCTATAACTAATACTGTTCAATCAAGATTTTCATTTGTAGAAAGTATTAAAACAGCTGTTAATTCTTTGAATGACCTTTTAAAAAGCTCAGGAAATGCTCCAGTAATTACTGTTAATGTTGGAAAGACGAAGTATACAGGAGAATCTATTGTTAAAGTAATAGATATGAGCTGGTATAAACCGTTTAAACCATATGGAGATTTGGTTGTCACTGGATTTGCTTATGCACTTTATATTTGGCACTTATTTATTAATTTAACTGGTATTATAATGGGTTCTCCAGGAACTATTTGGACTACTGGTTATACTGTAAATACATTTGATGATAGGTTAAGCAGTGGTTCGAACGGTAGATTAAGTGGTGGAAGGAAGTTGTTAAAATGATAACTAATGCTATTTTATTGGTATTTCAGGGTGTTTTAAATGTGTTGCTTGCACCTCTTGCTATTGTTAATATTGGTGTTGATTTGGTTTCAAGTATTCCATTAATTGCAGATTTCGTAAATATAGTTTGCTATATTCTGCCTATGGATAATTTACTACCACTTATAACATTAACTATTGCATTGTTTATTTTTAGGCTTGCTCTTGCAGTTGTTAGGGTAGTCAAAGGATTTATCCCAACTATGGGTGGTTAATTAATTTTAAAGTCAGGAGATTTGAGATGTTAATTTTTATTATAATATTTTTTATTGTTGTGGTTATTGGTTTTGCAATGCTTTTTTATAAGTATGTTTGTTTAAACGATGAGCTCAACGATTTATATGAGCAAATTTATTATTATATAGACAGGGATTTTGGTATTGGAGGTAAACACAATGATTAATATGTTTATCACTATGTTCAAGATGATTTTTGAACTGTTGAAATATCCACTGTATATAGTTTTAATATGTATTGCTCTTTTTGTTGTTTTATGTGCCTTCTGGTTCGTTTTAAGACTATGCCAAGGTAAACGCTTAAGGAAAGGTACTAGACAGTATGTAAAGAAAGAAGGATTTTTTTATAAGGTATTTGTTAAGCTGCCGCGTCAATATGTAGATGATTATTTTGAAAGAGATCCAGATTTCTTTCCATATCAAGGCTGCATTATATTTGAAGGACGTCAAGGCGCAGGGAAAAGTATTGGTATGATAGAGTTTGCAAGACGTATGCAGAGGGGATTTCCTCTTGCTAAGTGTATTACTAATATTGGTTATAAGTATGAAGATTCTAAGCTTAAAAGTTGGCGAACCTTAATTAATTATAAGAATGGTATTAATGGTGTAATAGTTGTTATGGACGAATTACAAAATTGGTTTAGTTCAAATGATAGTAAAAACTTTCCACCAGAGATGTTATCTGTTATTACACAGAATAGAAAAAACAGACGTATTATTTTAGGTACTTCTCAAAATTTCTATTTACTAGCCAAGGCTATTCGCTCTCAGGCTACCGAGGTGCGTAGGTGTACTACGCTCCTCGGAGCCCTAACCATAGTTCGTAGATTTGAGCCAATTTTAGATAGCGAAGGAAATGTACAAGAGTTTAAATATCGTGGTTGGTATTTCTTTGTACATGATAAGGAACTTAGAGATTGTTATGATACATATAAGGTAATAGATAGATTTAAAGATGTTGGATTTAAAGAAGATAGTAATGTTGTAGCAGATATTAATACTGTATTTAATTTTAAGAAATAGGAGGATTTGTTTTATGAATAAGAATTTAATGTTTACACATCATGAATTGATTAGCTTGTTTACTCTGTGTGATGAGTTTAAGAATAGTAATCAGCATGATGTTGATAAGTATAGTGGCTTTGTTAGTGATGATCCAGATGAAATGGAATGTGTTGGTAATGTTGTAGATATTTCAAAAGATAATATTGAAGAAATGCGTGGGATTATTAGAAAAATAAATAAAATGTTACACGGAGGTTTTTATAATGAATAAGTATTATATTATTTTATTGGCTTTTTGGATTGTTTATTTAGTATTAGATATAATTGAGTATATTGTGTTAAAACATGTTAAGAAGATAGAGTTTAAGAACTTTTTTGATTATAAGTTTAATTTAAAGAAAAGAATTGAAGAGAAGAGAATCCAAGTGGAAAGAGATAAGTTGCACGTTCTAGAGCATGACGATAACTCAAATGCAGGCGATGATGATAACTTTTAGATTAGTAGATTGTTTAATTGAAGAGCGAAGCGATAATCACGCGAAGCGTGATAGAGAAATGGCGAAGCCATTTCGTGAACGGAAGATAAAACCCCGCTCTTCTAACAAGCGGGGTTTAGTGTAATATATTACATAGGTATTGAGTGCAAAATATGCATTTTGCCTTACAGACACAAGACTTTGAATGAGGTTTACATTTTACATTATGGAAATGCGGAATTTGACCTTATTTGACCTTTAAAAATAAACCTCTTCAAGAGAGGAAAAAGATAATGTATTTAGAGAGTATTGAAGATAATAATATGATTTACTCTGTGGATATGATTAGATTAAAGACGTATATAACATATAGTGAATTTAGTAATTTAGAATTTTTAATTAATACAGATTATAAAAATAAAGTAAAGAAGTTGTGGCTTAGTGATAGGGTTATGTGCTTCAAATATAATTATGTTATAGAGTTAGAAGAGGGGAAGAGCTTTTATTTTGGTTTTCATTGCAATAATGAAAAGTTGCAATTTTTTAAGTATGATGTCAAATATAATTTGACGGTAGAATTCAATCCTAATAAAATAAAGGACGCCCCATTGTTGTTACATATTTTACATATGTCAGGAGACTGGTATTTGAGAAGTTTAGACTTAGCGGTTGACCTTAAAATTAATATCTTGGATTTAATTTTAAGTAAAACTGGTAAGAGAACGTTGAAGTCAATTTCAAATGGTTATGATGATAAGACGTATTATATAGGTACAGGCGACAGACGTATAAAAATATATAACAAGAAAAAAGAAAGCAATTTAAAGAATGTTAATGAATTGACTAGGGTAGAGGTATCTATACAATTTGAGGATTTTAGGCTTATAGATATAAAGCTCTTTAAATTGCCTGAGGATTTATTTCCAGAGATTTATACGAATGATTACATATATTCGTTAAGTGATTATAAAGATAAAACAACGTTCGCATTGCTGTATGCTGTACAGACAGGTTTTCCGATAGATGATTTAAGTAGGAGATATAAAGAAAAGATACAAGGCTTGTTGAGAGGCGGTCATCGTGTAAGATTTAGTAGGAAAACAGCAGACGAAGTTATAAGGCGAACGGTGTTCCATTATTTAATGCCGAATGAATTAGTACGTTGGCATTAGTCAGGAGGATTTATGAATATTTATGATATAGTTCCAGAACTTTATCTGGACAGCAGAAAACACAAGGAAAGGTATTTGATACTTGTAACAGCTAATAATAAGACGTATTCAGTTTATAAGAATTATGCTTTTAAGTGCGTAGAAGCCGAAAGTGTGGTTGTGGCACTGCGTAAAAGCGGACAAGTAGTATTTTATCATTACGATATAGATAATATAGTAAAGTAGGTGTTTTTATATGATTTTAGATGAAACTGAGCGTTTTTCGGACATGATTGAAGCTTTTGAATGTGATTTTTCACTTGCTATGAATAAAAATAGCAAATACAGTTTAAAGGATTTACAAGAAACTATTGAGGAAGATTGCAACAGTAAACTTAAAAAGGATATAGACTTGCTTCAAGAGTTAAGTTTTGATTTACGACATAATAATCTAAGAATTGTAAGAATAAAATAATTACTCTGTAATTAAAATTATTTAGTAGGGTGGTACGGCGTAACCACCCTAGATACCTCTATATAACATTGCACAAAATCAAAGTTTTGTGCAAAAAGGAATAGGAGTAAAAATATAAGCCTATCTTTATGGCTCTACCTCGAACTATTGATACTCCTATGTTTAAGCTCCTTTTATATAATATTATAACATCAAACTATATTACTTATTTATAAAAACGTCTTATAATTGATTTTCACGATCCATTATAATCAATTTATTTTTACATACTTATATAATTTCATTATATTATAAATTTCTGTTTGTAATTCTAATTTTTATTCATTATAATTTTTTTACTATATTATTTTATATAAAATTTCTGCAAATTCTCTAAATTGCCTATATTTCAATATTTAGCTTATTTTACAGACAACAAACTATATGTCTTAAAAATAAAAATGGCTTAAAATCGATTCTCACGCGTCGTTTTTTTGGCACTTTTTCAGCATTTCCTGGTCATTCGTATATTAGTATAAAATTAGCTGATTATTCTTATAAAATTTGTAAAAAACCAATATAATCAATAAATGTTAAAATATAAGACAACAAGTTATATGTTTTAAAAATATAAGTGGCTTAAAATTGATTCTGGTGTGTCGATATTTTGAACAATTATCGCCAAAAGCCAAAATCACTTTTTTAATGGATAATTTTATATGTTTATAAAGAAAATTGCTTAAAAACGATTTTCGACTTGATGAATAATAAATTCTAATTACAATATAATATATATATTTATAAGTTTGTATAAAAATTTATGAATCAACAAATGTTCGTTTTTAGATTTTTATAAATTTGTATAATTAAAATTAAATTTTTTAAATTTTAAAATTTTTCTAAGTTTATAATTTTTTAAATTCAAATTTTAAATTAAATTTAATTTAATTTTATTTTATTTTATATCCTTACAATTTTTAATAAACAAAACTTTGCACAAAATATTTTTCATAATTTTATAAATATTAAATTTCTTGTATGTAAATAATCACTATTAAATTTTTTAACCATTCCCCCCTACTTCGCCTATTTTTCCGTAATTTGAAAAATTTTATATAACATTAAATTTTCTTTCTTGTGAGATATTACTAATATTACTATCTTTAATTAAAATCTTACCTAGTTTTGGTAGATTATCAATGTTATTACTTTTACTATCTACTTGTTCTGCTTGTGATGCCAATACTTGTTCATAAGTATATTTTAATAATGCTAGTTTTTCTTGTTTTGTATCATCTGTAGAATCTGTACTATTTAGCATATATTCTAGGTTATATCCGTATAATTCTAATGATCTTAAAATTATTTCAATTTGTCCATCTAATAAATTTAGTTCAACAGAATGGATATTGTTTATATCAAAATTTGCTTCTAATTCCTTTTCTTTCATCTTTTCCTCCTATTCTATTTTTATTATTCAGTACAATACATTAACGCATCTGCCATTTTGAATTGTGATAATGGATGTTCAAACATTGCTTTCATAACATCTTCATTATGCAAATGAGTATAAATTTCTGTGGTATCTATTCTTACATGTCCTAAAACTTCTTTTATAATTTTTATATCTATACCATTTTTATACATTAAGGTTGCGCAAGTGTGTCTTAAGGTATGAACTGTATATACTTTTTTATCTAATCCAGCTTTTTCGTAAGCCTTATCTATTGCAAGTTCAATGGCTCGTGTGCAAATTCTAACTCGTTTGTTACTTAAAAAAAGTGCATCTTTATCTTTTTGAGATTTTGGTTGTATAGTTTTCCTTATATTCAAATAATTTTCTAAAGCTTCTTTGGTCGAATTATTCAAATATCCTGTTCTTTCTTTATTTCCCTTTCCAAATATAATAAATGTATTATTATTGAACTTAAAATCTGAAATATTTAAGTTTTTAAGTTCTGAAACCCTAAGTCCACAATTTAGAAATAAGTGTAAAATGGCATTATCTCTAATTTCATTAATTTTGGTACTATCAGTATATAAGTTTAAAAGTTCTTTAGATTCATTAAGTGATAAGTAACTTGGAAGTTGTAAATAGATATTTTTTTCGCGTTTTATTTGTTTAAAAGGTTCTTTAAAAATGTTATGCTTTATTCTAAATAAATAGTCAAAGAAAGTTCGCAAATGTTCGGTCTTTAAAATTCTAGAGCTAATTTTATAATGACTTTCTGCTAAAAAAAATATAAAACTATAAATATCACTATTACATAAACATCTTATATCGTTCAAAGTAAAAGAATCTATTGAATCATACTTATTGTGAAATTTATGAACATTTATAAAATCTAAAAATTGCTGTATAGTTATAATCATATTTTTTACATATATTCCAGAAAAATTTTTAATTGCAATTAAATAATTAGAAAATTCTGTTAGAAATTTAGGGGTATTAGTTTCTTCCATTTGCCATTACCTCCTCTTTTTTTTCTAAAAGGCTAGAAATAGCACAATTTTCCATTATGTCCTTCAACTTCTTTGGATCAACATGAGTATAAACCTCTGTTGCAGCAATAGACTTATGCCCTAGAACTTTTTTTAATACAAGTATATTAGTATCATTTTCATTATACATTAGAGTTGCACCTGTGTGCCTTAATGTATGAGTATGAAGTCCATCTTTTGCTTCATCAAAAGTCATATTGAGTTCTTCTTTAATTATACTTTGCACAGCTCTTTTTGATATTCTTTTGTTTCTTGAGCTTATAAATAAAGCATTATAATCAATATTATCTTTTCCTAATGATGGTCTAACTTTCAAATATTCTGTTAGAGCTTCCAATACTGCATCATTAAGATATACTATTCTTTCTATATTGCCTTTACCATGAACCTTCAATGTTCTCTCATCTAATTTTAAATCTGTTAAATCTATTTGTATTAATTCTGAAAGTCTTAAGCAACAATTAAGAAATAAGCAAGTAATAGTATAATTTCTAATTTTATAACGTTGGTCAGAATTCAATGCTGTAGATAATAATTTTTTACTTTCGTTTAAATTTAAATGTTTTGCTACTCTTTTTTCTACTGTTGCAGATTTCATACCTATTGTAGGATTATATGAAATTAGGTTGTTTATATATAAATATTCAAAAAATCTTTTAAGTGTAGCTAATTTTTTATTTCTTGATTTCGGGCAATTATCTAAAGTATATTTTAAGAAAAATATAAAATTAGTAAGAGTTTTTTGAGTTACTTTGTTTATATCTTCAATGGTTATATCTTGTATTGTAATACTTCTAAATTGCTCAACATCTATATCATTCATAGCGTTTTCATTGTAAAATTCTATTTTTATGTATCTAAAAAGCGTTCTTAAATCGTAATAAGATTCATCAACAGTAGTCCCAGCACTAAAAGTGATATATCTTTTATATTTTAAATAGTTATTCAAAAATTCTGGGCTTTGTTTTTGATATGTTAAAAAAGACATACTTAAATTCCTCCTTCAAAAATTATTTCGTATAAGCAAAAATACTTTTTGCTTATGTCTGAAGTTTAGCATATCTTCTTTTGTATAAACAAAGGTACAAAATCTCATTTTTTTTGGATTTTGTACCCTTGACAAATTGTTATTTTTTTATTATTCTAAAATTTATACTCTTTTACTATATTTATCTGCTTGCGTTTCAACTTCATCTGGAGAATATAAATCAATAAGTGTTAATATATATTTTCCAAATTCCTCGTTTGAAATCTCTAAATTGCCAGTATGTTTCAAATTTTCCCTAGCTACTATGCCATAAGATGCTATTTGCTTTCTTGTTAAAAATTCTGTTTTTTCTTCAATTCCTTCTCTATGAGGTACTTCTTTCTTTATTCTTTCAAGATCTATTCCTAATGAAATTATAAGTGCCTTATCGACTTTTCTTAATTCTCCAATATCTAGAGCTCCAATATAATATCTTAATCTTTGCTTATCTATTGCTCTTATTTGCTCAGTTAATATAAGTGAATTTTGTTTTAGCCTATTTTTATACCCTTTAATATAAACATGAGTTGGTATTATAGACTTTGAATTTACTTTGCTTGTAATTGGTGCAACTATAACGGTTGGACTATATTCATTTCCTATATTATTTTGTAATATAACTACAGGTCTAACTCCTGTTTGTTCACTTCCTACATAAGTTTCATCTAGTGCTGCATAAAATAAATCTCCTCTTTTTATTTCCATATTATTATTTTCCCTCATTTCTCTATAATTTCTTAAATATTCCATTTGTTCTTGATCTTCAATCATTCTTTCTTCATCTGTTTTGCTCATACTTGCACCTAAAATAACTAAATATGTAAATATTGCAATAAGTACAAGTATTATAAAAAATATAATTAGACAAATATTCATAATTTCAGCTCCTTTTTTATAGAAAGGCTATCTAAATATTGTTTTATTGAATAGATAGCCTCTTTATAATTATTTTCTATATTTCTATCTTTCTCCTAATTCATTAAACGGCAATTAGCTAAATTGCTCCGCTGGAATTTCACCAACCTGCTTTTAACAGATTTGCACCCATTGCTTGGGACGGTTTTATCACGCTCGAACTGTGGCTATGCAAGTGTATCATTATACCTACTATCTGTTATCGCCTTATGAGTGGCTATCTCATATTTAAGTAAAGTAGTTTGTAAAGTTACTTTTTAACTAGCTCTAAATAGTAGGAATGTATTTAATGAACGAATATTTAATTTTCAAAGTTCAGATTTTATAGTGGGATTTATAAACCCCCTTACTTTTTAAAAGGAAAAAAAAGGGGGTTTGTAGGATAAAATTATTAAATTTTTAAAAATTTTTTTAATTTTTCTATAGCTTTATTTTTTATATAATAAACAGTAGTATAATGTTTTCCAATAATTTCAGCATATTCTCTTAAACTTTTTTGTTCAAAAAATAAAGCTTTAATCAATTTATATTCTTCATCATTTAATTCGGATAATGCATTTTTTACTTGCTCTATTTCCATTTTTCTTTCTAGTTCAGCATTAATATCAACGTTTTCATCTGGAAGTATTATTGTTTCTCTAATATCTTTATCATCATCATCTTTTGCCATTTTATTGATAGAAATAAAACTAAATCTTTTGGATTCATTCATGATATATTTATTTCTTTCAAAATCCTTGTAAAAGTCTTTATATTCGTTTTCTGTTACTTCTAATAGCATACCGTCTATTGGTATAAATTTTTTCATGTTATATTCTTTTTTTAATTTTCTTCTTTTTTCTAATTCTTTATATGTAATTTCTTCAAATATTCCTTTATCAATTCTTATAAAACATTTTGCATTTTCTTGCATTTCTCTTTCCTCCAATCAATTCAATTTTTTTGAACTGATTGGAGGTGGGCTACGGCAATGTTTTTCTTTTAGAGTATAAAAAAAATCAAATGCACATGATTTTACTGCACATTTGATTTTTATAAATAAGCACAAATATTCAATAGTGTTTTTTATTAACACTACAAGTATATAATTACATTTTGAACTATTTGCACTCCTCCACATAAACAAAACTCCCTTGAGAAATTTTGCTTAAACAAATTCTTTAAGGAGTTTTACAAACAATTTAATCAAAGCCTATAAAAAGTTATGCTACATCTTTCGTTTTCTAAAATTCTTTTGAAATAGCCTCCTTAAAGACTTTGATTAAGCTGTTCGCATTATATAAAGTTTTGTATGTCTTATGGTGAAAAGGGTGGAAAAAGGCTAAAAAGGGCGAAAAAAGGCTAACATTTTTTTGGAATAATGGGTAATTTTTCCATTTTTCTATTGTGTTTACATAAATTTTATGATATAATAATGGCGAATTGAATACAGCGGAATACTTGTGGGAGGTTTTACAGATGCAAAAAGTTCTTATTGCTAATCAAAATGTTGAGCAAAACAACGCATTTTGCCAACACCTTTCAAAGGATAAAAGGTTAGAAATAATAGGAATAACTGATGGAACGACCACTCTAGAAAAATATCTTGAAATACAACCTAATATTTTAGTTATAGATTCTTGTATGAAAGATATAGACTACATTGATTTAATTAATAGATTATCAACTAACATTAGAGAAAAAAGAAATTGCAATATTATACTAACTGCAAGAAAAGATGAAAAATTGAAAATATCTCATGTTTCGAGAATTTATGAAGTAATCTATGATAACGAAAATAATTTGGATGATCTATCTAAAACAATTAATGAAATGTATCTTTACGGAGAATATGAGGAATTAACATCTGATGAACTTGATTTATTTTTACTACAATTAAAAATTCCTTTAAATTCAAACGGAACAGACTATATTAGGGAAGCAATTTTTGAATGTTATTACTACCCAGATTTGCAAAAAAAACTTATAGATATTTTCTCTATAATTGGAAAAAGGCATAATAAAACTAATTCAGCAGTACGATCAGGATTTAGAACAGCATTGGAAAGATTAAATATGTATAAAGAATCTATTGATTGTCCTATTATGCAATATTTTGATTTAAGTCAAAATATTACTCCTAAAGAGTTTTTGGAAATTGCCGTAATGTACTTACATCATCAAAAAGGAAAGAAGAAATAAGTTTATATGTATAATCATATATAACCTATTTCTTCTTTTTAGTTTATTGATTTTCTTTGTATTGCTTGTAGTTTGCCATAATATTGTCTATTTCAATATTATCTACTGGTTCAGTTACAAAAGAGTTTAAATTTCTTCCAATAATGTTATATGCTTCTTTCATGTATTCATCGCTAACACTTTTATTTGTGATAAAATTAAATACTGGAACATTCTCTCTTAAATCTTCTTTTGATTTTTTTATTATTTCCATGCTACTCATATTATCCATATCAATTTTAGCAAAAACAACTTCTGGTTTTAAATCAATAATCTTATTATATGTTTCTTTCCCGTTGCTAGCTGTTCCTACAACTTCGACATAATCTAAATTTTTCATATTATTCACAATATTATTTGTAACATTTTCATCATTATGAGCTATTAAAGTTCTTATTTTTCTCATATTATTATACCACCCTTTCTTGGTTTTGATTTGGTAATCTTAATCCTAATATTCCATGTTGTTTTATAGATTCTGTTGCCATATCTACTGCTGTTCTTAATGCAGATTCTTCACTTTCTCCATTTACTAGAAGATTAAGAAAAACACCATTTAGGCAATCCCCTGCTCCTGTTTTATCTACTACATTATCTATTACTTGTGAATGTACTGGAAATTGCTTATCTTTTGAATAATATAAGCATCCTTCTTTGCCATATTTAATAATTTTAGTTTTAGCTTTACAATCTAATAATGGAGTATATTCTTTGTCAATAAAAGCTATATCAACACTATCAAATACTTTTTTACAATTAGGCTGTTGTGCAAATTCATCTATTGTATCAACACTAATTGTCGCATTTGTGCTGCTTCTTAAAAATTCAATAAGCTCTAATTGTTTTTCTGGAGTCGCAGTCGTTAAGTGAAAATGTTTCGCTCCTAAAAAGTTTTTAGGTATATCCCCACTCCCCACTTCCATTTCTGGTTTTACATTTCCTGTTACTGTTCTATCTTGCCCATCAGCAGTATTCCATATAGTATAAAATCTTGTTGTTGGCATATCTAATGTCTTTACACCAGACAAGTCAATATTATAACCATAAAATTGAGAAATATCAAGGTCTTTTCCAATTTTTCCTACCATTCCTACTCTATGGAATAAACTTGCTGGAATTGAAGAAAATACACAAGCTCCGCCAATGTCAATTATATTAGGTCTTTTTTCTTCTAATTTACTAAAATCAATTATGTCATAAGCGATATTTCCGATTATAACTAAATTAGGAGATTTTGGTTTTATATCTATTTCTTCCATACTCTTTCATCCCCTATTCCATAAAATCCATTAAATTTTGATATAGTGCATTTCCTTTTTTTACATCTTTTCCGTTCTCTGTTTTTACTATATCTCCATTTGCAACAAGTAAAACATATTTATCTTCCATGTCTTTTTCTTGTCTATAATCAACCTTGCCTATATTTTCAAATTTTTGAAATACTCCTTTTTTACTTTCAAATTCTGCATCAGATATTTCAAATTGTTCTCTATTTTTTTCTGCTGTTTCTCTTAAAGGCATAAATTGAAATACTCTCCAAGAATTTATTTTGTATTTATTTAAGAAATTTCCTAAATCATCTAATTGATTTATATTCTTCTTGCTAACAACAGTATTTATATTCAATTTCAATTCTTTATCTTTCACATATTCTAATATTGTTTTGATGTTATTATAATGGTTTACCCCTCTACCCAACTCTGCATTTATTTCATTATCAGTTGAATCTATTGATAATGTTAAGCTATCTAAATAATTGCAGATTTCCTTTATTTCATCATTTTGAGCAAGTAACATACCATTTGTTATTAGTTTATTATTAATTCCGTTCTCTTTTGCTTTTTTCAATAAACTAATTAAATTAGGATATAATAATGCCTCTCCCCCTGTCCATGTTATGTCTGTTATTCCATCTTTAATAAGATTATCTAATATTCTTTCGTTCTCCTCATAGCACAAATCATTTATTCCTAAGAATCTATGACAATATTTACAGTTTTGATTACATTTTGTGGTTATATTCCAACACACTTCTTTTTTCTGCATTTTAACATCCTCTTTCTCATTTTTTAAGACACTAAAATTATATAATCATTTCCAGAAATTGTCTATCGAAAAAAAGTTGGTCAGCCACCAACTAAAAGTTTATAAAACAAAAAAATAACACTATAACTTTATAGTTATAATGCTACTCTGATTTTATATCGCTTTATATTTTCTTTTTATAATATTTGCATTTTTCTTCTAACAACTTAAAATCACAACATAATTTGATAAAAAATTCTTTCTTATCAATAGTAACAAATTTATATAATTTTTCTGCTGTTTGTCTTATATCGTCAGCATTTAATTGAATAAAATTATTTTGTTGTATTAACAAGTTTTTGTATTTTTTGTCTTGAATATCGTTAAAATTTATGTATTTCAAATTTTCTTTATTTACTGGTATCATGTTGTTTAATTTAATCATCCCTAAATTTTCACCTATTCTTATATGCGTTGCATTAGCCTTATATTTGCTATGCTGTTGCTTAGGCGAAAACATAGGTGCAAAATAAGTTATTCCATTTATTTCTAATATTATTCCTATATATGGTCTTTTACTATTTTTATTGAATGGCACTTTTTTATCAAATTGATATAAGTATTCTATGTATTGATCATCTATATTATAAAATTTTAATCTATCCATTATTGCTCCTTAAATAACAAATTGCAGAGTACATTTGCTGCACCCTGCATAATTTTTTCATTCCAACTTATGGCTTGGATACTCCAATTTTTTCATTCCACTTATGGTAGGATACTCCAACTTTTTAATTTCAACTTAAGGCTTGAATACTCCTTATTGAAGTACATAAGTACCTCACTTCTAGTATATTCATTATACTAAAAAAATATACTTTTGTCAATTTTTTAGATAATTTTTTATAAATTTTTTATCTGACTGAGTTAATTGTTCTTTAATATAGATTAAGTTAATCTTTGATATAGGTAATTCTATCGGTAATTTAACTTCATATAGTTCTTTATTCTCTAATTCGTTTTTTACAGCCTCTTTCATAACATACCCTATACCCAAACCTCTTTTTACGGCATTTATTCTTAATTCTGTAATATCATATTGCATATTTGCTTCTATTTCTATGTTATTCTGTTTTAGTATATTTTTCAATTTCTTTATAGTAGAACTATATTCAAAATTTAAGATATATTTTTGATTTTCTAGTTCTTTTAATTCTTTAATTTTAATCGGTTTATTAGAAATGAATATGTTTTCTACTTCTTTTAGTTCTTCAACTATAATGTTATTGTAATTTGTATCTACTTGTGTTGTGTCTATTATAAAATCTATTTTGTGTTCTTCTAACATTTGAATCATTTTATTAAAATCTGCACCACTAATAAGATTTATTTTTAAATTAGGATAATCACTTTTTGATTTTTCTATGCAATCCATTAGGTAAAATGTTGTCAAATGTGATGGACAACCTATTGCTATTTCTCCAGTTTCTAAATCGTTTTTTTGCATTATAAGCTTTTCTCCTAAATTTAGAGTTGCAAGTCCTTGTTCTGCATATTTAAAAAACTCTTGTCCTGCTCCAGTTAATTTTACTCCATCTTTTTCACGATAAAATAAAGTTGTTCCTAATAAACCTTCTAATTGTCTTATATTTTTACTGATAGCAGTTGTAGAGATATGTAATTTATTACTTGCATCAACATAGTTTTTAGATTGTGCTACTACACAAAAAGTTCTATACAAATTTATACTTATATCATACATAATTAACACTCCTACATAGAACATTATACCATATTATGTCAATTTTATCAATAGTAAAATTCAAATAATTATAGAAAACAACGGTTTTCAGAGTATCACAATACAAACTATTCTTTATTTTATATTTAATAATCTTTTGAAAAATCCTTTTCTTTTTAATTCTTTTCTTGTTTGCTCTATTTTCTCTTTTCTTTCAATACTTTCATTTTCAAATCTATTTTCTTCAAAATTATTTATATATTCATTTATGCTTTCAGCACTTATTGGTTTATATACTATATCAAACCCTAATTCTCGTGCTTTTACTATTAATGAGCTGTCTCTATCAGCTGTAACAAGTATAAATTTAGGCTTTTTCATTATTGACAAATTTCCTTGTATTTCTTCTATAACCTCTAAACCTGTCTTTTTAGGCATTTGCATATCTGTAAATACAATATCAGGTTTTAAATTCATAATCTTTATTACTTCATCTTCTCCATCAAAAGCCGTCAAAACTTTTTCTACTCGTGAATTTTTTGCTATTACTGATTGCATATTTTCAGCTATTACTTTTACATCATCTGCAACAACGATTTTTAACTTTGTTTCCATTAATATTACCTCCTACAATTATTTCAGTTATTTTCACATTCAGTTACCACTTGTTCTATAACTTTAAATTCTTCATTTAATTTTGATAATTTATTTTTTACACTAATTACCGAACCTCTTACTGCACTTGCAGTGCATCCATATATTTTAGCTATTTTATTCAAATTTTTAACATCTGGACCAAATTCATTTAATCCATAATATAAAATAAACCTTTCTTTTTGTGTTTCCGTTGTTTCATTTAAATTTTCTATTATATGTACTATTCTTTTTTTCTGTTCACTATTCAATTTTGATTTCTTTGCTAGTTCTATAAATTTATCAATAATTATACTTTTATCTTCAAATTTCATAAAATTTTATTTCCTTTCTTTTCTAAATTTTTTGCTCTATGGCGAACTGGGTTTGCCAGTAAGGGTAAAAAAATATTATAAAATGTATAAAATTGTTAAAACTATGAAAGGAGTAGAGTTTATGGGAAATATAAGAAAATTAGATGATAATGTTAATATAGTTCGGCATTAATTTAAAACGAATTCGTGAAAGTAAAAACTTATCTCAAACAGATTTATGTTGTAAATTAGAATTACTTGGTGTAACTATGTTTAAATCTGATATATATGAAATTGAAAATAATAAAAGACTTGTAAAAGATTTTGAATCTAAGGCTCTTTGCATTGCTTTATCAATTTCACTAGATGAATTATATGCTGATACAGATAAATATTTTGAACACTAATATTATGTTAGTGTTTTTTATCAATTCTTATTAACTTATATTTTAATTACTATTATTGACTATTTCATTAGTTTTAATAATATACAATTTCTATTATATACATTTTAAATTTGTTCTTTTTCTAATATTTATGAAAACCTCCTTTTTTTATATTTATCATATCTATTACTATTTATTTATTTTTCTATTATTTATTATTATATTTTTTATTTCATTTTCTAAATATGACATCTTCCTATATTATAAGTGTTTCTATAATTTTAGTCAATCTGTTTAACAGTCATTTTTGTTGCTTTTTTGATGTATCTAAGCAAAGAAAATTTTGCGACATTTTTCTACATTTTTCAACAGATTTACAAAAAAAGAACTAGATTTTTCTAGTCCTTCAAATATTTTAGCTGTTAACTGCATTGTAAATTGCAATATTCACAAGTTTATAAATAGATAGATGATGTTTATCACTTAATCTTTCAAGTTCTTTATAAGCACTTTCTCTAATATTAAAGTTATGTGATTCTGAAACTTCTTTTTCTGGTCTGTCATAAAGATTTACATTATTTGTTTCTACCATTTCCATAATTGCGACATTAACCAGTTTATTTATAGAGGCTTCATAAATATTAGACAATTCTTTTAGTCTTTCATACAAACTTGCATCTATTTCAATTCTTCTTTTTAAGATATTATCTCTTTTATAAAAATACTTATCAAAAACCACTTTTTTCACTCCTTTTTGCAACATTATTATATTTCACAAAACGGAGCATTTTAATTCCTTTACAGCACCACTTTTTGACTGTTTTTTGGAGCAGATAGTAAATATATAAAAGGGAACAGAACTTCTGCTCCCAAAAACACAAATTATAATTAATGTTAAGTGAAATAGTTACACAATTCTTGCTCCAAATGGTGCTAAAGATAATTTAGCAATTTTGAAAAATTGAAGTCCAAAGGGAATTCCCACGATTGTTATGCACCAAATACAGCCAAAAAGCAAATTTTCTAATGCCATAGGAATCCCAAAAAGTATAATCCATATAACATTAGCAAATAATGATGGTACTCCTCCTCCATATTCAATTTCCTTTCCAAATGGTGCAAATGACATACTTGCAAATTTGAAACATTGTTTTCCATAAGGTATTCCTATAATGGTTATGCACCAAATAACTCCTGATAAAACCCATGAAAGTCCACTAAAGAAACCTCCAAATATAAACCAAAGTATATTGCCTAATAAACTCATATATTATGCTCCTTTCAATTATCAATCACATTAATTATAATAAGTGTGTTTTTCACATCAATTACTTAATTTATTGTGTAATCATACATTTATATTAGAAAATAACCTAATATCTTAAATTATAACATATATTTCAAATATTTTATTCTATTTGAAAATTAAGGCATAAGCTATTAATCATATAATTTTTTATAACCAAACTTTTAATAAATCTATGAGAACCACCATTTTTAGTAGTTCTCTTGAAAATAAAAGGGGATGTTTTGTGCTAATCGCTTCACTACAATTAGCACTGTAGTTTTATTCTGCTTGTTTTAATATTTTATCTGCTTCTTCTTGTGTTAAATAATCATATTTTATCATTTTATTCATTACTTGCTTTTGCCTTTGAATTGCTAATTCTGGATTCTTTGTTGGTGCATACACACTAGGTGCATTTGGTATTCCTGCTAATAAAATTGCTTCATAATCTGTCATTTCCTTTGGCTCTTTTCCAAAATATTTTCTACTTGCTTCTTTTACTGTATAACAACCCTCTCCAAAATAGCTTGTATTCAAGTATAATTCTAGTATTTCATCTTTATTATAGTTCTTTTCTATTTCAAAAGACATAAATACTTCAG
>ENA-ORSS01000139-ORSS01000139.1-human-gut-metagenome-genome-assembly--contig:-NODE-139-length-93362-cov-9.741509_pt1 | contig 93362 bp, 79 predicted proteins | sample MGYA00241899_ERZ509162 | MGnify/ENA primary metagenome ERZ509162 (study PRJEB26280, sample SAMEA2338641) | human gut metagenome | biome: human gut; feature: human-associated habitat; material: faeces... | reverse complement strand
ACAAAACCCATTAATCTAGGGCACAATTTTGTGCACGATGATTGACAACCCGTCAATTTGAAAGCAATTTTACATTTTTTCATAACAAAATCATGAAAAAAATACTATTATGAGAAATTATTCTCACAATAGCATCAGAAACTGGAAAATTCTCCCATATTTATTTTACAAGTGATGGCATAAGTAAGTAAAAAATCACTAGGTTCTTCAACATATTTTAATAGAACCATTGAACATATCATTTCCCTTTCACTAGTTTTATTTTTAATAAAATCATAATATATTTTTTTCAAAGCAATATTTTGAGCTTCATCTTTAGTGTGACTAACCACTCTTTCGTTTTTTTCGTAAAAATATCGCTTGTATACTTTCAAAAAAGGCGTGAATTGAAATGCCAAATATTCTTTGGTAAAGCTTTTTTCATAAGGTGATACGGGATTTAAAACTTTATTTTTAAATAATTCAAAATATGTTTTTGACTCAAATTCACCTGAATAGATTTCGATTATTTCATTTTTAGAAATTTTAATAGTCCGATATTCAGTAATAGTGCCAATTACTATTCCTTTTATCGGAACTAGTTTTTCTTTACTGTAGAGATTATCCAAATTAATGTTACTGGTTATTAAAAGATCACCTTTTTTTATAATTTCATTAGGTTTAACTAATACATTACCCGAAGTACATTCGATATAATCTATTCTACCATTATACTTTGAAATTACTTGGCCATACTTTAAAGCATTATCATCTTCTTTTTCTTTTAAGTCTTGTTGAATAATTTCAATGTACAATTTCGCGCCTTTCTTTTGTAATCCCACGTAAGCATAATACATGAATTTTGTTCTTAAATCTTGCGATAAATCATTTATCGAATATTTTAATCGGTAATATGGGCCAACTTTATTTGTCCTTTCCATTACAAAGTCATAAACATCCATATCAACATAACTATTCTTATCGAAAATAATAGTTCTAATAAATATTTGATTTAACAAGAAAATAATTAGAATAATAAATAAACCTACCCAAAAAAAGGCTTTTTTAAAAATTTTATTATACAAAAAATTCCTATATAGATTAGTAACTTTAACGTCTTTTTCTAACTTTAATATTTCATTTAATGTCTTTTTATTACAATTAAAACTTATGTTATCATTATCAATATTCTTTATATTATAAGCAACAATAGGTTTTATTTTATTAAGTATTTCTTTATTTGATATTACTTCATAATGGTATCTTTTTTTAATAGTTAAATTCGATTTTGATAATTTTTCCCTTAATCTCAATTTCTTCATTTTCTATCCTCACTAAAGTAAGACTATTTCCTGTGATTGTTAAATTGTCAATTTCAATTAATTCACTAGTTAGTTTATTAACACTATAATATTTATAGATATTTAGTTTATATGCTATTCCTAAATCATTTTTGAAAATTGAAATTTTCTCATACTTCAATATCTGCGAAGTTAATTTCACATAAATCACCATTTAATTATATGAAAATCTTACTTTATTTATGTATAAAAAAACTATGAAACATAAGTTCCATAGTCATTTTAACATTAGTGAGAACGATTACCATTCTTTCTAGCAGCTCTTCTTTTTTCTTTACGAACATCGCTAGGTTTCATATAATGTTGACGTTTACGGGCTTCAACAAGGGTTCCAGATCTTGAAACATCTCGTTTAAATCTCTTTAAAGCTTCATCTAATGTATCGTTTTCTCTTACGATAGTCTTTGGCATCTTCTAGTCACCCCTTTCATCCCTTAGATTTTTCATTTATATTATACACCTTTTATGTCAGTTTGTAAAATGAATTGGTAAATTTTTTCTATTTATTATCTTCTTTGGCATTTTTTTCAATTGGCATTAATAATGCTATTAGTTTTCTAAATGCTTTGCCACGATGGCTGATTAAATCTTTTGAATAATCATCAATTAAACCCATGGGTTTTTGGGCTTCAGTTGAATAAAATATAGGATCATAACCAAAACCATTTGTGCCAATTTCTTCTTCTAATATTCTACCTTCAGTATAACCCAAGGCAGTAAGTAAATTATTACCATCAAAATAAGCCATAGCACAACAAAATCTTGCCTCTCTTTTTGTAATACCTTTTAATTCCCTTAAAAGTTTCTTACGATTTTCTAATGAACTAGCATCTTTACCATCAATTGATGCATATCTAGCACTATAAATGCCAGGTTTTTTGTCTAAAGCATATACTTCAAGTCCTGAATCATCACAAATTACTGGTAATTTAAAGGCATTAAAATAATACTTTGTTTTGATAATGGCATTTTCTTCAAATGTTGTACCATTTTCAATTGGTTCACTAATTTTAGGAAAATCATTAAGGGTAAGAATTGTTAAATCAATATGGTTATTTGTTGTATATTCATTGAGTATTCTTTTTAATTCTTTTATTTTTCCTTGATTACTTGTAGCTATTAAAACTTTGTTCATATCATTACCTCGTTACTATTATACTACATAATTATTTTTTGCCAAGCAAAAAGGCATTTGCTAGGAATTTACCTTTACAAATGTCTTTTCGTATAGTACACTATCTTTTCCATTTATTGTAATGGAGTCAATATCAAAATTAAAACAAAGAGTAGCTTCGAGTGATTCACGTAACGGATCACTAAGGGCTGTTAAATCTGAAAAGTCAATTTTCATTCGATTATCAACTAATTCATATTTATACGTAAGCGTATCTAATGCGGAAGCAGTTAAAACCTTTGAAATTAAATAATCGCATTCTTTCATTTTACTATCATAGAAATATGTAACTGGCAATATTGTGTCATCTTGATAGTAAATTATCGTTGTATAATCTGATTCCAATAAATAAGCCGTTTCATAGGTATAGTTTGTACCATTTTCCTTTCTTATTTTGGTAAAACTATATTCATTAATATCAGTAACAACCTTATCTTCAACTTTAAGAAGCACTTCTTTTATTTCTTCATTACAGAAAGTCCAAGCTAAAGAATCAATGGCAAGTTTACCTGCTGATCTAATGATATCCTCTGATACATTCATCGTTAAAATTGCATTTTCAATCGTATAGCTTTCAAGCAATGTCGATGGTGTAATTGGTGATGAGTATCCCGTTGGAATTAAATTCATATTAGATGTTAATAGATTCCACTTTTGAGTTATTTGATCTTCTTCGATTTGATTAACAGGAACATTAACACCAACTAATTTATTCTTTTCATTAACAACGAAGATTCTTTGATAATTTGTAGGTTGTTCAATATTATTATTTTCATCCTTTTTGCCAAACCAACGTTGGTATGTTGATTTAGGAATTGCAATAGCGACTATAACAAGTGCTAATACAATTAAACCGATAATAACTTTCTTTTTCATATGTCACCTCGCAATTCATTCTATTCATTATTTAGATTAATATTACTAATTACTTCATTTTATTTTAAAAATATAGTATAATAATAACGGAGGTAATCATATGACTAATAATCAAATTGAAAACTATACAGACAAAATACGTTTAATTACCACATATTCAATCGCATTAGGAATAATTATTTTACTAATTATTGCGGGGGCATTGGTGTATCATTTCTGGCTAAAAGATAAAATTAAACGTGTAGATCAAGAAAACAACAATGAACCAGTGGATAAAAACCCTGAAATACCTAATTACCTAGAGGAACCAAATAATCGTTTAAAATCACTATATATTATTTTAGCGTATGCACTAGGTTTCTATATACTAGGTCAAGTCATTTCAAGTATTTTCATTTCTTTCTACTTACGCGCAAATGGCATTACTGATATGGATCAATTAACAAGTGATTCACCAATTTATATTAATGCCTTATGTTATAGTAACTTTATAACTTATGTCGTAACACTAATATTAATTATAATTGTTTCAGTTAAAGTACTTGCAGTAGATATTAGAAATTTCTCTAATCATCCATCTTTTTACTTAAAATGGGCTGGTCTTGGATTTGTAATTATGTGGGTATTGATTATTGTATCAAATACTTTAGTTACTATTTTTAGTAATGGTATATCAAGCACAGTTGAATCAGAAAATCAAAAAATTATTACTATGATATTAACAAGTGGTACCGGAAATTTATTACTAATGGGTTCAGTTACGGTTCTATTAGCACCATTTATTGAAGAATTAGTATTTAGAAAAGGCTTATTTGGAATTTTTAAAACTAAAACTTTACTAACTGTCGTTATTTCTTCAGTAATATTTGCGGGAATCCATGTAGTCCCTGCATGTGTTTCTGATATTATTGCCATCAATACTGGCGATGCAACCGTAGTTGATTTATATTTAGAAGCCATAAGCATAATTTCTTATTTAGGTCAAGCTTTCGCATTATCATACACTTATTATAAAACAAAAGGTAACATTATACCATGTATGATAATTCACTTAGCTAATAACTTAATTAGTCTTATTGCAACATTATTTATATAAAATGTTAAAAAGTTTGTGCATTGCACAAACTTTTTTAGACTCTTTATTGTTCATTAATAGTATCTTTAAGCTTCTTGCTAGATGAAAAGCGAACTTTATAACTGCCATCTACTACAAGTTTTTCACCTGTAGATGGATTAATTCCGTTATAGCCTTCTTGATAATATTTTTCGAATGTCCCAAAACCGGTAAGAACTACTTTACCATCTTCAGATAGGCCACAAATTATTTCACTTAGTACTTCATTTACAATTTTTTCAATTTCAACATAATTTAAATCATTATTACGATGAATTTTCTTAATAAGTTCGCTTTTTGTCATTTTTAATCACCAATATAATTATATATAATTTAATTAGTTTTTGCAAGTAAAAAGCCTATTTTTTAGACTTTTTATAATACTATAGCAATTAAGCCGCCTTTTCCATAATTTACTATTTTTTCCATTGTTGATTTGAATTTTTCTAAAACTTGATCCGGAACAGCATTCATTTTAGATCTAATACCATCGCTGATTACATCACATAATTTTCTACCAAAGATTTCACTACTCCAAAGTTTTTCAGGATTATTTTCAAAATCTTCTTGCATATGGGTTAAAAGTTCTTCTGCTTGTTCTTTTGAACCAATAATTGGCTCAAATGATGAATCAACGTTAATTTTTACTAATTGTAGCATTGGTGCTGATGCTTTAATTTTTATACCATATCTGCTTCCTTCTTTTAATAGTTCCGGATTAGATAGTTCCATTTGTTCAACTTTTGGTAAAGCTAGACCATAGCCTAATTGATTTACTTTATCGATTGCGGGGGCAACTAGTTCATAAACTGATTCTGACTTTTTCAATTTTTGTATAGTTTTTACAAATACCCCTTTATCAGTTATTTCCTCACCTAAAATTTCCGTAATTACACTATTGTATATCTCATCACTACAATTTATATTCATTTCAACAATTCCAGTACCAGAATCTATATTAGAAATAGCAACTTCAGTGAATAGATTACTTTCTTTTAAAGTATCTTGAATTCTAAAAGCATCTTTCATCTTTCTAAAGGTTCCCGTAGTTTGATTTACTAAAATGTTAAATTGTTGTTTGTAGCTGATTGAATCGTCTAATACATCAACCCAGCTTGGAACATCTAGATTTAATTCGCCAATATCAAATTCATCGATTGCTAATTTCATTAATTTATCAATGTCTGGTTCTTCCATATGTAAAATATCTAAAGCAATTACGCCAACACCATATTTTTCTGATAAAGTAGCTACTAAATCAGTAGTTTCAACAGCATTCGGTTTTGTTGTATTAATAATTAAAATAAATGGCTTATTTAATTTTTGTAATTCTTCAATAACTTGCTCTTCAACCTTTTCGTATTCTTCTCTCGTAAAATCGCCAAAACTTCCATCACTACTCATAACTATTCCAATGTTAGAATGTGATTCAATTACTTTTTGAGTTCCTAGCTTCGCGGCATCCTCAAATGGGATTGCATCACTAAACCATGGCGTTTGAACAAGTCGATTACTGCCATCTTCGTTTAAATACCCTTTGGCAGATGGAATTATATAGCCTACACAATCAACTAGTCTTACTTGGAAAGAAATGTCATTATCAATCGTTATTTTAACATTATTACTAGGTACAAACTTTGGCTCTACAGTAGTTATTACTTTTCCTTCTCCACTTTGTGGTAATTCGTCTTGAATTTTTTCATAAGTGTACTGGTCATTTAAAATTGGTAATACTTTTTTTTCCATAAATTTTCTTATAAAAGTTGATTTACCACTTCTAACCGAGCCGACAACGCCTATATAGACTTCTCCCTTGGTACGAGACGCAACGTCTCTTAATATATTATCACTCATAAAATTATCCTCCTATGTTTCAATTTATGAGTAATATGTTAATAATATGTAAATATTTATTAAAAAAATAAAAAATCTCTATCAAGAGATTTTTAAGCGTTTGGCCGATTTGATTTCTTTCGTTTACGATCTAATTGACGACGTAAATTCTTATAAATTTCAAAATCTTTCATTACAGTATTTGAGTCAAATGCAATTTCATGATTATCAATTTTTCTTAAAAGAATTTGTAATTCATTTTCGATAATAGCAATAAGTTTATCACCATAGTTATAATCCAATTTGTTAAAATCAAATTCATCACGGTCTAGTATAACCTTATCACCACTAGGGAAAACCTTAACATCCAAGTCGTAATCAACGTATTTTACACCTTCGGCATCGCGAACATAAGGTGAACTAAGATTACAATAATAATATATTGCATTATTTCGCAACATGCAAATTATATTGAACCAGTAATTTTTAAAAAAATAGCAAACTGCAGGTTCTTTGGTTTTCCATCTTCGACCATCACCATCAATAACACTAGTGTGGTCATTTACTAATACAATCATATCACTTGTTTGTCTTATGACATATGCATATTGCCAAACACGATGAAGAACACCATTATGTTTATAACTGATAATTTGCGTTCTGTTATCTAACATAATTTCCTTCTTTCTACTCGCTTATATTATATCAAAGATATTATTTTTTTAAAAGTGAAAAGACATTTTATTTAAAGAAAATAAGAGTGCTCATAAATGAGCACTCAATTAACTCCAAATCATATCAGCAAATTCGGGATAATCAATAAACGGATTACGATTTCCTTGAATAGTTTCAATATAATTATTTCGATTAATTTCTAATTTACTTACTGGATCAAGTCTATTCCAACTTAATAAAAGTTCTTTTGATTGAGCGATATTAGTAAAAGATAAATTATCTGATTGAGGGTATCTTGTCATTAAATAGAAGATAATTCTTGCAACATCACCCTTGTATTCATCAGTAGGTGTATAGTAACTTCCACCAACACCAAATTTTTTGTTACCTCTACTACCATTTACATCGGGATCGCATGGGCGAATATGATGTAAATCAGCACCTGCACCAGATGTTCCAAACCATTGACCGCTACCAGATCTTGTAAGGCTTTGAGCCCATACATGTTCACGATTCCAAATGTTCATATTGTCAGTTTTCTTAATTGATTCACCAGTATAGAATAAAATCATATTATTCTTATTGTTTGGATCTTGATCAGCATTTTGTAAATAAGTTTTACATTCAGCATAACTAGTTACCTTTTTATGAGTACTAGTAGTTAGAGTACGTAATTTAGATTTTAAAACTGAACCAGTTGGAATAGTTCCGTCACTATTAAGAATTGATTTATAATAAGCTTTTAAATCAGTAATTGGGCTACTTCCATCACTTTCCCATTTTGCAACTAATGTAAAGTTGGCAGTTACAGGTGTATTAAAATCATAAGGTTTATCTAAGAAATACCAACCTAAGAATTTATATCCACCTTTAGTAGGATCAGTAGGTTTAACTACCATTTCACCTTTTTTAACTGTTTGTGATAATACAACAGAGCCACCATTACTTTCAAATGATACAACGAATTCATTTGGTAAAATAACTACCGAAAATTGTATTTTCTTAGTAGCTGTTGAATCTAATTGATTAGCATCAGCACTTGCAATGGCTTTTACATTTACATAATAAATACCATTGGCAAATTTATTACCACCATTCATAGTAGATAAGTCGTATCTTACAACTTTATCTGTTGCATTTTCAATATACTTTTGAACTACTAGATTAGTATCAGTAGTTTGATATAAACTTACTTGATATTTTTCAGCATCTTCAACCGCATCAAAATATAAAATAAATTTTTCGTCTTCCTCTTTTACAGAGACATTAGTAGGTGTTTCTAATCGAATTGATTTATTTTGATCATTTCCATTATCTCCACCACCTGTTGTTTCAGCACATCCTGAAATAAATAATCCTAGTGCGATAATTAGCACTAAAAATAACATTTTAATCCTTTTCATTTTTATCACCGATTGTTATTATACTAAATTTCATCTTTTTTTGCAAGGGATTACATTATTACTTACAGTTAATCTTAAAATCAGGAGGTAACGGAGCTTCTATGTAAACTTTACTTTTAGTAATTGGATGTAAAAAGCTAATGCTTTTACAGTGTAACATTACTCTACCACTTGTTTTTGATCCATATAAAGTGTCATTTATTATAGGATGACCGATTGTTGCAAGGTGTACTCTGATTTGGTGAGTTCGACCTGTTGCAATTTTTACTTCCAATAAAGTTCTATATTGAAAAACGGTTAGAGGTTTATAAGTAGTTAATGCGGGCTTACCGGTGTTACTGACAATCATTTTCCCATTTACATGACGATCTTTACCGATTGGAAAATTTATTTTACCTTCTTTTGGTAAAATTCCTTCAACTAAAGTCCAATAAGTTTTTTCAACTTGTTTACTTTCAAAAAGATAACTCATAGCACTATGGGTAATTAAATCTTTGGCAAATACTAAACAACCAGATGTGGCACTATCTAAGCGATGGCAGTGTCTTATGGTCAAATCAAGATTATTCTTATCATAATAATCTGCGATGAAATTAGCAATTGTGCCTGTAGCATTACGATTATCAGGATATATAATGTATCCACTAGGTTTGTTAATTACTAATAAGTACTCATCTTCATATAATATATTAATTTCAACATCTTCTGGTTGAAAGTCAAGATGTTCAAAATTAATAATATCAATAGTTAAGTAATCATTGGTTCTAAGTAAGGTATTAGAACTAGCTACTTCACCATTTACATAACAATTTTCATTATCAATTAGATATTTAATTTTGGCATTTGCTAGATGAAATTCTTTTAGTAATTTTTCTAAAGTGAAATTATGATAATTTTTACTTATTTTCATATTAAAATAAGGTTCTATTTTGTATTTATTCATTATTAACTCCATAACAAAAGCCATAAGCGTTATACTTATGGCTATTTTTTAAGCTGCTTTTAATTCTTCTACAGTTTTAAAATTAACAACAACATTGGTTGCTTTATCAAATGTTTCGTAAATTATGTCAATAACATCTAAAGCAGCTGTCGCAGAAGCATCAGGAGTAACAACAATTACTTCAACTCCTTGTTCAGTGTAATGAACAAAAGCATCTTGATATCCTAAATTCATTACTTTTGTTTCTAGCAATACCTCTTGTTCATTCAAAGATGAAATAATGTCTCTTTGTTCAATCGCAGAAGTTTTACTTACTAGTGTTGCACTTTCGTCAGCAATTATATTGTTTAGACTTACTAACATTGCGTTTCTTTCACTACGAACTGCTTCTCTTAATTTGGCAAGTTCTTCAGTACGAGTGGAAACGTTAGTTACGGGTAGCGTTGGGGTTTCTCCTTGTTTATTGCTTGCTGTTTTGAAATACCAAACCGCTAACATCGTTAAAACTGTTAAAAATATTAAGGCAAATTGATTCTTTTTCACAAAATACTCCTCCTCTTAGGTCAATAACAATATATGCAAGGAAAAAGTATATTATGCATCAATTATTCAATCCGATAAGTATCGTCAGACTCAATTTTAGTAAAATTCATTTTTTTACGTTGGATGCCTGGTTGTTGTGGTTTATTTCCACTAATTTCTTCGACTTCTTCAATAAGTTTAGAATTAGAATTAATTCTAAATGTTACAACTATGTAATAAACTAATTCAACTATTAACATTATTAGTATTAAAGTTGTGTATGAAATAAAGAATCCAAGAATAAACCCAACTATTGATGTTGTAAGATATGTGATTGAGCATATTGCATAGTATTCTTTAAACTTAGACATAACGAAATGTCTAGACATAAGCCATGTAATTAAGACCCATAAGAAAGGTACGATTAGATTAGCAACAAGTACAAAAAATGAACTAATTGCCTTGTTAAATGTTGTATCATAATCAACAAACATTTCATACATTGCATTTACTACTTTTAAAGTGTTTGTATTAGTACCAAAATTAATTGCATCACTTTTTTCATTTATGCTTTGATAATCTAGTCTGCCATATGAATATTCACTCTTAAAGAAGACTTGTCTAATGTTACTACTAAAACGTTTAGTCGCTTTAAAAGTTTCATCATTAATAACAATTGTTTCATCAGAATTTACTAATCTAGTCCATTTAGTAGTGTCATAATCACCATAACTATTTTTAACTAATTCACTTTCTGATGCGGGCAAATAATAGTTAGCATCTCCTTTAGTCATATCATATTCAAATGAAGTTACTTGTAACACTTTACTATTTTCTACAACAACACCACTCTTATTAGTTGTTTTACCTAAATTGTAACAATAGTAGCAACTTTTTTTAGTAAAAATATACAAGAAATAATCAATGTCTTGACTATATTGTTGATTCATATAACCATTTAAATCAAAAGTAGTTTTTAGTTTTTCAGCTTCAGCGCTACGTTCTTCATCGGTTTGAACCATTGCGTCTAAATCTTCAACATAAACAATTGTTAAATCAATTTTTCTACTTCCATCTTTTTTTTCAATTACTTCATGAAAAGTGCCACGATATTCATCTACCTTACCTTCAGTTGAGACTGCTGTGCAATCAAAGATAACTTCACCTGTAGGTAATTCAACAATTTGATATTCAGGGAAAGTTAAAGTACCTCCGTTATAATCGCTTGGATTGAATTTTGCGGTAGGAATCGTTTTTTCTGTAAATTTTCGCATTGATAAATTAACTGAAAATAAAATAATAAGTGTTGATAAAATAAAGATGCCAAGTGAATAAATAAAACGCATATTGTGGTGTTTATACATTTTACTTGGTAAAATCAACGACAACAAAAAATCTTTTATTTTTTTCATTAATTGTTCTCCTTATCTATTATTATACAAGAAAGCTCATTAATCATTTCAACATCAACTTCTTGAGGTATACCTTCATATATAACAACCATACCTTCTTGATAATATTTTTTAAATAAATCTTGATTAAAATAATTATTCGCATAGATAGACTCATCACATTCAAATTTGCGAATTATGATGGCATCCATTTCTTTTAAACAAATATTTTTTTTGATATTCATAAATATAGTTGAATCAGCTATTAATACAAATCCCATATTTTTTAACTTAACTATTTGTTCAAAACATGTTTTAGTATCTAAATCACTAATAAGTGGTAAATGAATAATTAATTTAGTGTTTTTATATTTGGTAATAATTTTCTTTAACGATTCAATTACTTTTCGCTTTAAAGTTGATGTAAGTAGTATTGTAAATACTGGCGCACTATATTTATTAAGTGGAATCTTGTCCATTTCCTCAATCATTCGATTTTCAAACATATCATAAGCAGATTGAATGTAGTAATTGTCGATTGGTGAGATAACCACATCACCAATAACTTTTTGTTCATCTACTTTTACTAATACTTTGTTAGTATTAAAATAATTCAAGTCACAAGTTAATATTTGTTTATTTTGTGAATTCAAGTAGTTTGAATATTCTTCAAATTTAAATGATTGAGGCATTACTTTATCTAAGTAATGAACTATTTCTTCTAAGTTAGTTAATAAACTTATATCAGTTGGCGTATTTAAAACAATATGGTAAATTTTCTTTAAAGCGTAATCAAGTTCAATTTGTAATTTTTTATTTAATTGTTTATTAATAACTATTACAATAGCATTGGCATCTGACAAATAGAAATTGAAAATTGTCTCTGGTAAGTACTTATCAATATAGTCTGTTAACAAATCTTGTAATTTATTAAATTCAATACTTGAATTAACATCGCGCGCATAAATCAACGCAAAATTAACGTTAAAACCATGTTTGTTTATATTACTTATAGGATAATATCCCGAATCTAAATCTACTTTATTTAAGGCAGGCAGTAGATAAAAGACCGTTAAATTATCTTTTTCTATTTTGTGCATTTGCATTGTAAATGATTTTACTCTTTTATAAGTTGATGAAGTTTTGTCAACATTGTTATTCATTAAGTGTAAAGCCTTTTTTACACTATCATTACAATAGTATTCTTTTTCGACAGATTGCACAATTACATATTGATTTTCTTCTTGCCAAATCATATCTTTAATACTATTTTCAACTACATTTACAAAATCTTTTTCTAGTTTGCGCTTCAAATTTAACAATTTGTTATTTGTAAGCTCATATACAGGTTTTACTTTATTAGAATAGATTAAAGCAAACCCAACTATTTGTTCATTTTCAATAATTGGATAAACGGTAAGTGATTTAAATGTTTGTTTTCTTAAGTCTTTTAAATAAAAAGGATCGTTTATTTCAAACGTTACCTCATCATATAGAAAAGTAAGAGGTTCTTTACTAGTCAATAAAATTTCTATAATAGTACCAGCTAATTTGCCTATGTCATATTGTTTTTCAAAAACATACGGTTCTTTAACATGATATATCATTATATTACCGATATCTATTCCGAATTTACCTAAATCATCAACATCAAATTGTAAAAAAACGAATGTCATTTGTAGATATTCATTTGAAATTAATGTTTTATGATTATTACTTATAAAATCTAAAATGACATTCCTATACATTTTTTTCACCTAATATTCTAAAGAGATAGTTACAGGGCCATCGCAAACAATATGTAATTTCATATCTTCGCCAAATATTCCTGTTTTTACTTTTTTTCCTAAAGCATCAGATAATTTCTGATTAAATAAAACATATAAATTTGATGCATCATGGGGATTTAGCGCATCTATAAATGATGGTCGATTACCTTCATAAGGGTTCGCGTAAAGAGTAAATTGTGATATTGATAATATTTCGCCATTTACTTTTTGAATTGAAAGATTCATTTTTTTATTTTCATCTTCAAAAATGCGTAAATTAATAATTTTCTTGACCATTTTATCAATTTGTTCTACGGAATCACCATTGGTAAAGCCTACTAAAAGCATCATACCACTAGTAATTTCTGACACATTTTCTTCATTTACTACACATTTGGCATTTAACACCCTTTGAATAATAACTTTCATTATTTGTTTACCCTTTCAATTTGATAAATTTCGGGAATCTTTTTTAAATTTAGAATGGCATTGTTTAAATCATTTAAGCCAGAAACTTGTAATTTAAACTTGGCCATACAATCTCCTGTACGATTTTTAGTTGATGTTACGGAAGCAATTGTAACATTGCAACCATTTAAGATATTTATCATATCAGCAACTAAATTTCTACGGTCTAATGCAATAATTTTTAAGGTAGTATCAAATATTCTACCTGAGAAATCTTTGTCCCAATATACATTTATAAATCTTTCAGGACTAGCTTTTTCAACATTTGGACAAGTTACACGATGAATAATTATACCGTTACCTTTAGAAATATAGCCACTTATTTCGTCACCATAAACTGGTTGGCAACAATTACCAAGATGCAATTTGGCTCTTTCAAGTCCCTCAACAATAATGCCGAATCCATTGGTTGCGACACGCTTACGATTTTTGGAACTATCTTCACTGTATTGTTTCAAAGCAAATTCATCGTCTAGTTTAACATCGGTAAGTCCTAAAATACGATTGATTGCGGCTAAAGCTGATATTTCACCTTTACCTATTGTCCAGTACAAATCTTCTACTGTTCTTATACCATTTTTACCGAATAGGTCCATAACTTGTTTGTCATCCAAAGTAGTTGGAGCATAATTATAGTTTTTCCCAATTACCGTAAGTTCTTCTAAGCCTTTTGCGACAAAGGCATCACGTTGTTTCTTATTTATAAATGCTTTAATTTTAGTTTTAGCATGCGATGTTTTAGCAAGTTTAAGCCATTCGGATGTTGGACCTGTACATGCTTTGTTAGTTTTTATTTCAACAACATCACCAGTTTTTAATTTATAACTAAGTGGTACAATTTTACCATTTACGATTGCACCAACCGTTTTGTTACCAATATCTGAATGAATGCGATATGCAAAATCAAGTGGCATAGAGCCAGCAGGAAAATCATATACATCGCCTTTTGGTGTAAAGATATAGACATTGGCACTAAAAATATCTTCAATTATGCTATCAAGAGGATCTTCAGTTGCGGAATTTTCAACATATGTGGTTAAATCTTTATACCATTTTAATTTGTTAACTATTTCAAGTTGTTCTTTTTCATGTGAATATTCCACATTTTCTTTATATGCCCAGTGTGCAGCAACACCAAATTCTGCTATTTGATCCATTTCGTATGTTCTAATTTGGATTTCATATATTTTACCAGCTGGTCCTACTACAGTTGTGTGAAGAGATTGATACATGTTAGGTTTTGGCACAGCAATGTAATCTTTGAAACGCATTGGAAGCGGTGTCCAAATGCTGTGGATGATTCCTAATACATGATAACATTGTTCAACAGAATCAACAATTACTCTTAAAGCAAGTAAATCATAAATATCATCTATTGTTTTATTTTTGGTTATTATTTTTTTGTAGATGCTATAGATGTTTTTAACACGGCCTTTTATATCATAGTGATTAATATGATTTTTTTCTAATAAACCTTTTACGGTTGAAATCATTTTTTCAACATCTTCATCACGTTCAGTTTTCTTAAAACTGATTTCCTTTGCGATTTCCGCATATTTTTCAGGTTCTAAGGCTTTAAAGCTTAAATCTTCTAGTTCAGCCTTGATGCGGTACATACCTAGTCGATGTGCTAGTGGAGCATACAAATCTAAAGTTTCTTGAGCAATTCTCTTTTGTTTTTCTTCACTATGGAACTGAATTGTTCGCATATTGTGAAGTCTATCAGCAATTTTTACTAAAATAACACGAATGTCTTTAGCCATAGCAAGCAATAATTTTTCATGATTATGGGCTAAAGCTTTTTCTTTCGTCATATATTTTAATTTACTAATTTTGGTAACCCCATCAACAATTTCCGCAACATCTTTATTAAAAGTAGCTACCATTTCTTCTTTACTCATATCTGTATCTTCTAATACATCATGAAGTAATCCCGCCGCAATTGTATCTGGACCTGCATGTAGTGTAGCTAAAATATATGCTACTTCAACAGGATGTTGAATGTATGGATCACCTGATTTACGAAATTGTCCTTCGTGTTTTTTCTTGGCTACATCATATGCCTTTTTTATAAGATTAAGATTATCTTTATTATGCAAATAGCTTTGACAATATGTGATTATATCATCAATAGTCTTACAACTATTATTATCTGGCATACAATCGCCTCCTTCTTTGTTTATTTATCTTCTTTTTTAAAATTCATAATTAATTAATGAGAAGACATCATATTTATTTAATAATTCTCTACCCTTTAATCCTGTAAGTTCGATAACAAATGCACAACCAACAACTTCTCCACCAAGTTTTTCTATTAAATTAATTGCCGCATTAACTGTACCACCAGTAGCTAGTAAATCATCAACGATAACTACGCGATCACCAGGTTTAATAGCGTCCGCATGCATGCATAGTGTATTCTTACCATATTCAAGTGTATATTCTACTTTTATTTCTTCACGAGGAAGTTTACCAGGTTTACGAATAGGAACAAATCCTAATTTTAATTCTGTCGCAATTGGGCAACCAAAAAGAAATCCTCTAGATTCAGGACCGACAATTTTTGTAGCATTTCTAGTTTTGACATATTTTGCTAAATCGCTACAAGCTTCTTGATACGCTGCACCATCATTCATTAATGGAGTAATATCTTTAAATGATATGCCTTTTATTGGAAAGTCCTCCACGATAGCAACATAATCTTTGTAATTCATAACTTTCACCTCATATTTATAATTGTAATTTAGAATAATATTATTATATCAAAAAAAAGTGTAAATATAAAGAAATTTGTAACATTTTTTATTCTTTTAATATTTATTTATATTTATACATATGATATTTTGGTGATGTTGATGAAAAAAAGACATAATTCAGATAGTTTTTTCCTAAGTACGTTAATTATAATAGTATCAGGATTTGTAATAAAACTGTTGGGTTTAATCAATAAAATAACAATGACTAGAATGCTTGGAACTAGCGGAATGCGACTTTACATTCTATCTTTTCCAACAATTATGTTGTTTGTTAGTATTTCAGGATTTAGTCTATATATAACTATTAGTAAACTTGTCGCAGAAAGTGTAATAACTAAACGTTATTCTCAAAAAAAGATATTATCCGAATCATTTAAATTATCGTTTTTGATTTCTTTAATTGTTGATATAATATATTTTTCAATGTTAAAGCCTTTAGTTATTTATTTTTTAAAAGATGAAGATTTATATTTTCCCTTATTAACTGCTCTTCTACTTATTCCTTTAGTAGGAATTAGTGATGGTTTAAAAGGTTATTTCAATGGTTTAAAAAATACAATGACCGTCGCAATGGGTAATTTGTCTGAACAGGTGGCAAGAATTTTTTTTAGTATTGCCCTACTTTTTATTACCCTACCATACGGAAATGTAGCTGCAACTACGTCAACTCTACTTGCATTAAGTTTAGGAGAACTTGTGGCAATAATTTATTGCCTAATAAAACTCAAAAAAAATCCACCAATCGACTTTCCCAATACATCTGGTGAATTAAAAGCTATTTTAAATATATCAATTCCCAATACCTTATCAAGAATATTAGGGAATTTTACCTACTTTTTAGAACCAATCATCTATACGTGTATTCTTTCTTATTTAGGCTATGATGTATTAACTATTCATACCGAATATACAATTATTGATGCCTATTCTATTCCTTTACTTACCTTTATCTCGTTCTTACCCGTTGCAATTGCAAGTTCAATTGTTCCTGGTCTTACCCAAGCGGTGGTAAAAAAGCAAAGTAAAGCTATTAATTATTATATAAAAAAAGTCATTTTATTTTCAATCGTACCTAGCATATTATTAGCGTGCAATTTATTTTTCTATGCAAAAGATTATATGAACTTTATTTATAAAACCACTCAAGGTACTAAATGGGTAAAATACTTCACTTTTGTCTTTATTTGTTACTATACCCATATTCCTATTATATCAATTCTTCAAACCATTGGAAAACAGACTTATGTTTTTTGGACATCAACAATTATTAATTTTTCAAGATTATTGCTAATTGTGATATTAGCATTTACTAGTGATAACCCTCTAGATTCTGTCATAATCGCAACGGTAATTGCCATGGTACTAGGGTTCATTATTCACATCATCCATTTATTTAAAATAACAAAGTATTGTACCTCAGTTACTAACATCATTAATCTTGGGTGTATATCAGTATTAACTTTTGGTATTTGCTTTATTTTAAATCATTTTAATGTTAATTTTTTAATTGTATTATGCATTTCATCAGTTGTTTATTTTACCCTATGTATATTATTTAAATTAATTTGGATTGAAAGTTTATTTGCATTTGTTAAAAAACATCTAAAATTAGCAAATAAGTAAAAAGCAGGCTTAACCTGCTTTCTTTTTATAATTTTTTAGCAATAAACTTTTCAACTACTTTAGCTATACTATAAAAGCCGTAATCATTAGGATGAACTCCATCAACAGTTTTTTCTTCGAAATCACTTCCTAATAATTTACTACCGTCATAGTAATAAATGTTATTATCAGTTTGGCTTAATTTTTTAACTACATTTCTTTGATATGTTCTTATCATATGTTCAGTTTTTTTAACACTTACAAAATGATTCTCATCAAAAAAGCGTATCTTGCTCATTAATATAATAGGAACTGTAGGATAAGTTTCTCTTAATTTGGCAATAAAATTCCAAACAGTTTGTTTTAATTGATCAAAATAAACATTAGCCTCGTAGTTTAGAACAAACATTTTAACATTTTCAATTTTAGAAAGTATTTCCGCAACTTCTATTTGCCCTTTACCATTACCTGAGAAGCCAAAGTTTAAACATTCATATCCTAAATGTCTAGCTACTACTTGAGTATAGCTTGAACCAGGTCGACTTGCACATCCTCCTTGCGTTATTGAAGTACCATAAAATACAATTTTTCCACTATTAGGGAATAAATTCTCTTCTGAATAAATTGTGGCATCTTCATCTATTCCAATTAATACTTCATCAACACTTGCATATAGAGGAAAATTTAACATATGTAAATTAATGTCATTTATTTCTGCATTTTCAAAAAATGTAAACTCATATTCATAGTTATTAAAGTCAAAATTTGAACTGCGATAAAATTTCAATTCGTTAAACGATTTGCCTAAATATAAATCAAAACCTGCTTGACCAGTGTAGGGCATATGTCCCATATGAAACATGTAAGATAATTTGACTTTGATTTTCAAAGTTTTAGTATTAGAATAAAAGGCAATTGAACCACCCGATGTATTAGCTGTTAAAACATCCAGGCTACCACTTAAATTCTTAATAGTTTCATCAGTTTCTTTTGGGAAACGATGATATCTAAAATCTTTATAAAACCAGTTTAACCCATAAACTTTCACTAAGTTACTATTTTTAGGGTTAATCCATTTTAAGTTTTTATTATCTTGATTATTTATTTTAAAATTTTCATCTACTTTTGATATTTCTACTTTCTTTTGCATATAATTACCTCAGGTAAATTATACATTATTTTACTTCTTTTTTATCAGATAAAACAACTTTTATTTTACCATCTTGGTAAGATGCCCCATAAATGTTTTCAAAATTGTCAATATTTTGTTTTTTCAACATTTCTAAAAGCCAATCTTCTGATTTTTCAATCAATTTTAAGTTATCTTTTTCAATCTTTCCACTAATTATTAATGGTAAAGGAAAAGTTTCATTGTCTTTATCTTTGTAAGTAAAAACACTAAGTCTACCATTATTTTCTAATATGGCGTATTCTACTTCATCAATGCTTTTAACATCTTTTTCTCTTAATTGAGTATACAAATCATTCATGTTGTATTTTTCTTTTTTCATCGCATCAATTTGAATTTTTCCCTTTTTAATGATTAAACTTTCTTTACCATCCATTTTATCTCTAACCCATGGTGATTTCAACCCAATGAGAGCAATAATTTTTTGTAAAACAACAATGATTACCATAGGTATGATAAATAACAACATACTTTCATCAAAATTTTCAATACCTATTATCATAATATCAGCAACTGATAATACAATCAAAAAGTCAAAAACACTTAATTGTCCAATCTCACGTTTACCCATTAGTTTAGTAGCAATCAATAATAAAGTAAAGCCAATAATTGTTCTTACAATAAGAATCAACCAATTTTCCATTTTTCCTTCTTTTCTAAGCTTTTGTTGCATATAGTGTAGTGGTGATATATTATGAAACTATTGAAATCAAAAGCTATTTCTATATTAATTTCATTATTTATTTTTGCCATTTTTACTTTTATTTATACTATATTCGTTTATAATGGTAAAATTGAAGCAAAAGCAAATGATATTTATCGTTTTAGCATCATTATTGGCGCAATATCTTTTTTCCTTATTGGTTTAATTAGTGGTATAGTTGAGAAAAAATATGGCATAATATCAAATTTTATTACAGGGTTAATTTTATTAATTATTATCATTGTAATTAAATTATTATCAAAAAGTACATTAGAAGGTACCGATTGGTTAAAATATGGTATTTATTTAATAACTATTTCACTTGGTGGAATGATTGGAGTACAACTTGACACGAGAAAAAAGACCTCTAATAAACATAAATAGAGGTTTTTTATTTTTTAGTAAGGTCAATATTATTTTCATTATGTACTATTAATGAATTATTTGAAACACTACTTGTTAGAAAAACATTTGCGCCAATGGTTGAATTATCGCCAATAATGGTGTCTCCTCCTAAAATAGTTGCATTCGCATAAATGGTGACATTATTACCTATCGTTGGATGTCTTTTAACCCCTTTCAAAAGATTCCCTCTACTTAAAGATTTTGCGCCTAAAGTAACCCCTTGATAGATTTTTACATTATTACCAAGGATCGCGGTCTCACCAATGACAATTCCTGTACCATGATCAATAAAACATGGACTTCCGATTATTGCATTGGGATTAATATCAATACCGGTTTTTGAATGAGCATATTCACTTAAATATCTAGGTATTATTTTAATTTTTTGATTTGCAAGTTCATGACTAATTCGGTATATAAGTAATGCAAAAAAACCTGGATATGACCAATATATTTCTTCTATTGATGAAGCTGCTGGATCAGATTCATAGAAAAAGTTTAAATCTTTTTTTATGTCTTCTACTATTTTTCTAATAATATCAGTAATTTTTTGAACTAGATTGTCACCAAAATCAATATTATAAGTTGTTTTTAACTCATCAATTATTTTTTTATTATTAGATATTTCATCAAGTAGTAATACTTGTAATTTCTTTAGTATATTATCTAGTTCACTAAACGATATTTTCCATTTTGAATTAGTCATTTCTTCACCCTTTTTGTTCTTTACTTTATTATATGAATAGTAATCTTTTTTGTTAATAAAAAACTACTGACACAATCAGTAGTTATTTGCTTAATAGATTATCTTCCATCATTTTATAAATAATGTCACCTATTTCATGAGTATTAAGATCTTTATATTGTTCGTAGGTTATAACACCTAATACATCAAAATCAACTTTATGGATCTTAGTTAACAAATGATTTTTAATGTTTTCAGTACCTTTAATAGTAGTTACAACTATTGGTCTTTTTGATTTTATGGCAAGATGAAAGCAACCATATTTAAATGGTAATAGCGTTTCATTGGTAAAATTTCTTGTTCCTTCCGGGTATACCGCAACCGAACATTCATTATCTTCTAACATTTTAGTGACTTTCATAATAGTTTTTGCTTCGCTTCTTAGATTACTACGATCTAGGCAAAGATAACCAATTTTATGAATGAACTTACCAAAGCAAGGAATTTTAAATAAACTTTTTTTAGCAACAAATGTTAAATTATACTTATACAAACATTGATCCATAATCATTGGGTCAAAATTTGACAAGTGGTTAGAAACAATTACAAAGTTTGTATCATTAGGAATTTTTTCTAAACCAGTCTTTTTTACTTTTACGCCAAATAATGATAAAGTGTACTTAACATATAAATAATAACATAAGTGATAAAACTTATTATAATGTATTGTCTCCTTCTTCTTATTAATAAATAATCCTAATAAGAAAGCAAGTAAAAAATATATTAGTCCTTGAGCAATTATGTAGGCAACAAAAAAGCCAATATAAACTAAAATTGATAGCCAAACCACATTAATTGTTAATGAGAGAGTGGTTAATAGGCTTAATATTGCGGCAACTAAAATTACAAATATTCTTACCATATTATGCTTTTACACGGTATGATTCAACGCCAAGTACGGTTTCACCATCAATTTGTAAAGCTGTTGGTTGGTCGAATTGAACTTCAATTTCTTTACCAGTGTAAATCTTGACCATTTTTTCTTTCTTTATATGTTGACCAGTTGGTACATATCTAAATGTCATTAATGAGCTAATACGCGATTTAGATTGATAAACAACGACAGAAACTTCATCAGATAAGCGATCTTGATTTGGGGCAATCATCAAACCACCACCATAGAATCTACCCTTCATAGTAGGTACTAACCATACATAGTGATGTTCATATTTTTTACCATCAACAATTACTGTTGCATTTCTTGGTTTAAAATTAAATAATAATCCTTTTATTGCGATAGATGTATAATTTATTGGTTTATCAGATTGAAGTTTAAGTTTATCTCCAACTTAACAACAATACCCATCTAATCCATAACCGATACCATTAATAAACTTACTTACAACATCTTTTACATAAACAGTTGGTAAGTTCTTTAAATATGGATTTAAAAGTACTTCTTCACCAACTTTACCATTGATATCTCTTAAAAAGTCGTTACCACTACCTGCCGCATAATAATAAACATTATTTTTTATGCTTTCATAAGGTACTTGATTGATGAAATAATTAATAGTACCATCACCACCAATTAATACCACTTCATCTTCTGCATTTAAATTGCCAAAGAATTCAGGATAATTAACTAATCCTGCATCAATTAATTTTTGGCTTTCATTCTCTTCAAAATTTTCAACGATTTCTGGTTTAATTTTATTATTAGATAAACCGTTGTACAAATAATACTTCATATTAAACTCCTTTTCTTGTATTAATTATATTTATTTCATTTTGCATCTTTTCTTTAATGATATCTGCTAATTCTTTACGATTTATTTCCGCAAATTCTTCATATTCAATTGGTTTTAAAAAGTGAATTTCTGGACTGATTTTTTTAATAGATGATTTACCATAAACAAGATAAGTATCATATAATACGACAAGGGTAATTTTTACCTTTGCACGATATGCGGTTTTTAATACACCTGTTTTAAATTCTTGCAAATTATTACCATTATCTTCATACTTACCTTCAATGAAGGCTAAATAACTTCTACCATTAATCAAGCCTTCGCTCATTTCTTGTAGAGCTTTTATTTCTGAACGCGGATTATCAAGTTCTAATTCTATTGCTTCTAGTAGTGTACTAAGTTCACGGTAAAATGGCCAACATATTCTCTTTTTGTCCGCAATAAATGAACAAGGGAAATCTTTTAAGGCTGATAAGGCACCAATACCATCATATCGACCTTGATGGTTAACGATATATAGAGTTGCATTTTTATCCACATTTTCTAATCCTACAACAACAGGATAAACATTGCCTAATTTATTTACCTTAGCTAGAATTTTCTGACAAAACGCATATTTTTCTTCAAAAGTTAATTCTTGTTTCTTAGTCATCTTCTTCATTTTAATAAGATAATAAAAAGTAACAGGAAGTTCTCTTATTAGCGTAAAGTAGAATCTTAACATATTACGCTTTTTCATCGCATTAACACGTTTATCATCTTTATTAGTTAAGCGATACATTAACATCACACTTAATAAAGCAATAATACCGATGATTATTCCTACAATTAATTGACCATTTGAATAATAAAAGCCGTCATTATCAATTATGCATTTCTTTATTATCATATATGGGCTAACAACCACAAAGGCAAATGTAGCAAATTTCATGATAGCTTCGTGTTTTTTTACTAATTTCTTTATTAAATTTGATAGTAAGAAACAACCAACCCCATAACCAACCAAATAGGTTCCTAGTATTAATAGATTATTTAATACATCATTTAAGAATAAAAGATTCTTCATTAAATCCATAATTGCATAATAATATCCGAGCGATAACAGTACTACCGCAAAATCCATACCAGGAATTACTAAAGTTATCGAGGTTATTAATCCAATAATGAGGAGTTTGATATAATCAACATAATTCATATCAACAAAGGTAATCTCTTCATGTTTTACAACAAAACCGCTATAAGCAATAAATAAACCAACGATAACAATAAAAACAATCCATCCCGATACTTTCTTAATATGGGGAATTAAATCTTTTATCATATTTGGTAAACTACCAACGATAAAACAAATAATTATAATTACGATTGCAAGTGGATACTTATCATATATCGTACTGACTAAGATTGCGGCAAGTAATGCGCCTATTGCATATCCCAGCAGCATAAAAACTAGAAAGCTCATGCTCTTTTTGAAATTCTTAAGTATCATACTTATTGATTCAATCATAGTGTAATATACACCTAAAATAATTGCAAATGTGCTTGCGGAAACGCCCGGTATAGCACAACTTACAAAACCTACTACAATCCCTTTCAATAAAATACTTAATTTTTTCATACTTAAATCCTAACTAATTTATGTTTTGTTAAACTTTCAAAATAGTATATTTATTGATAAATTGTGGTGGGTATCAACAAAATATACTACTTATGTCAATTATTTAGCATATTTTTAACAAAAAATAAATTTATATGCTAAAAAAAACAACACTGTTGATATCTTTTTCATTGGATTTTTTAGAATTAATTTGATTATTTATGCAACAAAATTAAAAAGAACCCATAATTTGTGAGGAACTAGTTTGATTAAAATGGACTGAATAAAAAAACATTAGAATTCAAGTAATCAATATCAGATTACTATATCTAATGTGTTTTTTTAACTTGTCCGTTTTTAACGAACATGTTCAAGTTCAATGTTAGTTTTTATATTAATATGGTATTCCAAAATAATTTAGTGGCCTTTTCATTTGCTTAAATGCTGTATAAAAATAGTCGTCGTAAACCCATTTTGATTTTTCAATATCTTCTTTCAAATATACACGACAATAGTCTTCAAAGAAAATAATTAGTTTATCTAATAAATCATCTATATAATTTTCTTTCACAATTATCCAATCACCTGCAAACATACCATTTTCATATGGTTTTTTAGCAGTACCATTTTCAACAGATGCCACATTCTTTGGATAATTAAATTTTAACTTATTATAAGACATAATAGAATTATGTTTTAAAAAATTATTTATCTTATGTAACATATTATAGGCATTGTATTCTGATAAATTTTCTATTTTTATTTTTTCTTTTGTTGCAAGTAATCCATCCGAAAATGAAAAAAACTTATCAATAGAAAAATCGTTTACATTTGAACCAGTTTCTTTCATAAATATCAAAGTAAACCTATCAACTTCAGCACATATCTTCTGGATAAATTGACAATATAGAGATTGTATAACATGTGTATATTTTGGCGTTCTGCGAATTCCAGCCATTGCTGCTTCTATTGCTATTTCATCATAATCATCCGAATATGAAGTATACATTAAAGAATCTAGTCTATTTTTTTCCTCAACTTCTTTTGGAGTAATGACCTTTTTTAATAATGGCTTATATTCATATTTCCAATCATCTTTTAATTCATTTAATAGGTCTCTAAAAATATTAATTTTATAATCATATCTATGAATTTTCATTGGTACATAGTACACAGTGGATCTTTGCTCGAATAAACCTTCCGGTAAAAAATCATTGATACCTACAATTTTACATGCCTTTGCATATCTTTTTGTATCAATATGTAACCTACCGTGCTTGGGATGAAATCCCCAAAATTCATAATTTTCTAATTGGTCATAATCACAATTATATTTTTTTGATTCATATTTTGAATAGTCGAACCTAACTACTTTTCTTTTTGATTTCATGATTTACCTTCATATCATTCCTTGATTAGAAGCTACAAGTAAAAAGCGAAGCGAACCACTCCTTCATACAAGATGAACATAGGCTCAGCAAGAACTTTACTGTCGTCTTGCGGCTGCTTCACTTATATTTTACAATATATTAATTAAAAAAACAAATTAAATCTACTATTATTTTATTTTGTAGAAATAAATCCATCCTTTATTATAAAATTAAAATTATATATTTTACTTAGTAATTCTTCTGTAATAACAGTATTTGAATCACCATACGCCTTAATAGTGCCTTCATCAATTATAATACAATATGTGCCTAATTCTAATACTTGATTAGGATTATGAGTTGTAAAAATCACTGTTTTACCTTGTTTTACTATATTTTTCATAATATCAAATAGTTTATATTGATTACCAAAATCAAGTGATGCAGTCGGTTCATCAAATATAAACAAATCTGTTTCTTGTATTAAGGCTCTACATATATGGGCAAGTTGCCTTTCCCCACCACTTATTTTATTAATATTTTTATCTAGTAAATAAGTTATCCCACACATATTTGCATAATACTCAATCTTCTTATAGTCATCTTCTTTTAACCTACCACCAATGGATAAATATGGAGTTCTTCCAAAAGATAAAAAGTCTCTGACTGAATAATCTATGTTAATTATTGTATTTTGAGAAATATAAGCTATTTTCCTTGCTAATTCTTTATTTGAATAATCTTTCAAATTTTTATCATCTATTAAAATTGTTCCTTCTCTATATTCGTTTATTCCTAATATACAATCAAGTAAAGTACTTTTACCGCATCCATTCTTACCAAGAATTGCGCAAATCTTACCTTTTTCTATTTCAAATGATAAATTGTTTAAAACATTATTTTTACTATCATATGAAAAAGATAGGTTGTTAACGATTAAAATTTTGCTCATTATAATTCCTTTCTTCTATGATAAATAGCATAGATAAAAAGTGGTGTTCCAATTATTCCAGTAATAATACTAAGTGGTATTTCGTTTGGAGAAATACTTCTTGCAAAGGTATCTACGATAACCATAAATATTGATCCAAGTAACATTGAAACAGGAATTACTTTTTTATTATTACTTCCAACAATAAGTCTTACAATATTAGGTATAACAAGTCCAATCCAACTAATAGTTCCACTTATTGATACAGATACAGCTGTTAACGCAGTTGCAATAATTATCAAAACAATCATTGTTAGTTTATAATTAACACCTAGTGACTTTGCTTCTTTATATCCTAATGATACAATATTTAGTTTATGTGACCAAATAATGGTTACTATTGAAAATGTTATTAATACTGGACATAAAATATAAAAATCTGTCATTTTGACACTAGACAAATCCCCAAGCAACCAATATGTCATTTCTGCTAACTTCATTTCGTTATCTGCTAAATATTTCATTAATCCAACTAATGAAGACATAAGTCCTCCTACAGCAAGCCCTGATAGGATTAATACTATATTAGATTTATTTTTGATTATTTTTGCTATTAATAAACTAAGTATTACAGCAATAAATCCCATCAAAAATGCAAAAATACTAATCATTACACTTGATAGACCGAGCAGTATTGCAAAGCAAGCACCAACACTTGCTCCTTGTGATACTCCAAGTAAATCTGGAGAAACTAGTTTATTATTAAATAAACTTTGGTAGATTGTGCCACTCAATGAAAGGGCACAACCTACACAAACAGAAACTAAAATTCTTGGAATTCTCAAATACTTAATTACATTATAAGATGTTGGATTAATAGATTTATTAAATAAGTAAAATATTATTTCACCTATTTTTATGCTATATCTACCTATACAAAGTGAAATAAAAATTGATATAACTAATACTATTGATAAAGATATTAAAAGGATTGAATATTTTCTTTTTTCTTTATTAATAGCATCATTCATTGATCATATTCTTCCCTTCTTTAGATAATCCTTTAAGCATATTATCAACATCAATATCTGTTAAATCATAATTAAAGTATTTTTTAATACATGACCTCATTTCAGTTTTAACATCAAATTCATAATCACTAAATAAACTAGCTGTATATTTTAACATCAATGATGTTTCTGCACATACATTTTCAATTCCCACCATACATACAGGGATTCTATAGATTCTATTATGTGTATTACATTCAAGTGAAGACCATATTGGTGAATTGCTTAGACTTTCTGCTAAATTATTTTGATATGTTCCGCCAATCATCATAGCATATGGATTTAAATTGATCATTTCTTCATCTGATACTTTATGAACATTTAATACTTCATATTTTTCTGTTGCAAGAGCAACATTGCACACATCATAAATTCTTGATATCATAGAATTCCCACCATCAGAATAATATAAGCCTTTGGCTTTTTCACCATTAACATAATATACAGTTTTCTTTTCTTCAGTCTTTTGAACTTTTGATTCAATATCTTTAATTGTATCTTGTACTTCTTTTATCCAGGCATCTGCTTTTTCTTTTGCTTCTGGAAAAATAGTACCAATTATTCTTGCAGTATCATAGACTTCTTCGTCAAATGCACCTGTAGGCGAATATTGATGAACAGCAATAACTGGTATCCCAGCATTTCTAAATGATTCTGCATTTTCAGTGTCTTGAATAATTACTAAATCAATTCCATCAGCTATTAATTCTTCAGCTGATACTGAATATGCATAAGATTTATAGTTTTTAGCATACGGATAAATTTCAGTAACCCAAGTATTATACAAAAATGATCTATAAGTACCTGTAATTTTTTCACCTAAACCAAAAGCAATCATTAAATCAGTAGCTGATTGAGAAATACAAGCCACATGGCTAACATCTTTAGAAACTGTTACTTCAGTTCCCTCCATATCTATAACTTTTATAAATTCATCATCTTGTTTTTTATCAGTACATCCAGCAATACAAATTGTAATGAATAAGCATAAAGCTAGTAATACTAATTTACAAATTTTTTTCATATATTTTATCCTTTCTACTTAAAATCCTCGTTTTTATATAAATTTCTAAATTTGTCTTGAAACACATTTAAACCATCAAATACAAAATCAAAGTTTGTTAATTGATGAAAATCACAACACAAACAATCAAATAGTTTACACAATATTTCAAGAAAACTAGTTAAAATAGGAATTTCACCATTTGAATTTATCATGTTTTCCATCATGAAAGATTGATGAGATATTTTATCCAAATATAGTTTTTTCCATTCAATGATATCGTCAAATTTTGCTAATCTAATCAATTCAGTTTCAGAAGGCTTCGGTATGTCAAGTTTTCCATTTTTAATTTTTGGTTCAAGTTTAGATTCAAACCATCCGTAGTCCATATAACTTAATCTTTTATTACTTTCTACATTGGGAAACGAATTTTCTAATACTGATCTTTCCTTATTAGGTGTATGGCTAATGTCAAGTCTTATTTTAAAATGCTTGACGTATTTTTCCAGCAAATCTGGATAATCAATTAATACCCTAATAATAGATGAACTTTCCAATAATAATCTTAAAACAACAGCAGCTTGCGAAACACATCCATTTTTTATTGCTTCGCATACAATAAATGCTGATTTATAAGATTCATTAAACAAGCTTAATAAATATTTATTATTTATACCTAATTTATCAAAATATTTTAATAAAATAACTTCATTCATTTCAATAGATATATTTACTATGCAGCTAAGTAATTCTTTATATGATTCTTTATATATATTGTTTTGCATTATTTATTACCTCTATAATATTATACTATATCATGTTGTTTTAAACAAACAAATTATACCTATACCTGAGGAAGTCCATTTATGACTTCCTCTATTTCTTCTTTATAAATTACATTACATTCTATTAATTTGTTATATAGTTTTGTAAATAATTCTTTATTTTCTTTAATTATTTTAACAGCTTTTGCCAGTGCTTTTGCAAGTAATCTATCTGTAATCTTTTCAATTCTTCTTTTCTTCTTTTGCGATGAACCATCTTCGTATCTCAACATAGTCGAATCTATACAATTAGTTATACCTAGCATTCCAAATCTTTTAATCATTGTTTTGGCGATATAATTAGCTTCATCAATGTCTTGAGCACAACCAGAAGATATATCATTAAGCATTACCATTTCTGCAGCTATTCCACCATATGCAATCATCATTTGATTGAACATTTTATTTTTAGTAGTGAATCCAAATATTTCAGTTTCATCTTCTCTACTAAATCTATTAAATCCTAAAGTTTGACCTCTAGATACAATAGATATTTTATTCAAATAATCTTTTCGATTTGTTGCAATGGCAACTATAGCATGGCCAATTTCATGTATTGCAATCTTCTTTTTAGTATCTTCAGATAGCTTATGTTCGATAGCACCGAACATAACTCTATCAATTGCTGTCTCAATATTCTTTAAAGTTATTACATCAGCACCTTCTCTTATAGACATTAATGCTGCATCGTTTAATACATTATCTATATCGGCGCAACATAATCCAGAAGTTCTAATTGCAAGTTTATTAAAATCTATACCCTTTTCAATATTTTTATTTCTAGAATAATGTTCAAATAGTAATTTTCTTTCATCTCTATTTGGCATTCTAATTTCAATTATGCGATCAAATCTTCCAGATCTAAAGAGAGAGTTATTTATATGAAGTGTTGAATTTGCTGTTGCAATAACAATAATTCCAGAATTAGTTTTGAATCCATCCATTTGAGTTAATAACTCTCTAATTACTGAAGATGTTTTTTTCTTAAACGAGTCCATTATGGAATCATTATTATCTAACTTATCAATTTCATCTATAAATACAACGCAAGGCGAATGTTTTCTAGCTTCGCTAAATACATCTCGTATAGATTTTACGGTAGTATCTTCGTTAAGTTCATCACCTATAGAATAAAACGGAATGTTTATCTCTGATGATAGTGCCTTGGCCATCAAAGTTTTACCATTACCACTTTCACCGATTAATAAGATTCCTTTAGGAATTCTAGCACCAATTTCTTCATATCTTTGTAAATTTACTATGAAGTTTTGAATTTCTTTCAATTCTTCTTTTTCTTTATCATAACCAATTACATCACTAAAATAAATCTTATTTTCTATTTCATTCATAGATAATTAATCTTTCTACTATTTACGCATAGTTGCGAATTTTGTAATAGTTATTTAACCAATGCCTATTACTAGCGAGGAAATTTTAATTATTTTAACCAATGCGAATTAATCTCGCGGGGGTATGAATAATTCATACATAACTATTATATTCATTATAATTTTTTTAGCAAAAAATGCGGAAATATGTTTCCGTTATTTGTAAACAATGTTTTTTTGCATACAAAAAAGGAGCTAACACCATAAGCGTTGCTCCTTTACTTGTTTGTAAAGTCTATTCAAATTTATCCAGCTATCTGAATTTGGAATGCTTTTAGCATTAAGCCAATTTCTGATAGTTCTATCCGATACACCAATAAACTTGGCAATATTTTTCTGACTTATCTCGTATTCAACTAATAAGTCTAACATTTTATAAACTTTCAAAAGGATTTCTTCTTTTGAAATCTTATTAATATTTATTTGATTCATATGTAAAACCTTTCTAGGCTTATAGCCTCCTGTAAGACTAAATTGCATTTTACATATTTAAAACTTTACATTATAATTGTATCACAAAACTTTTATTTAAGCAAATATATCATTAAATAATATAACCGATTTAAAAACAAGGACAATATTAATGACTCTTATATAATCTATAACGTTATCAACACAGGTTACATTAGTTTATTTTATTTATCATTAATCATCATAGAGTAGTACACAATTAAAATAACTGCAAACATACTTGTGGAAACCCTGATATAACACAGCCTACTATAAATCATTTCAATAAAACACTTATTTTCTTTCATATTTAACTCCTAACTAATATATGTTTAGTTATTCATATAAAATAGTATTTTTATATACAAATTATGTCGATAAACCTAATATAATACTTATGTTACTTATTTCAACTTATCTTTTAGCTAAAAATGAATTATATGTTAAAAAACAACATTGTTGGCAGTTTTTATTATATTTTTTTAAATTAAATGCTTTTTTTATAAACCAAATAAAAAAAGATTCTTTAAATAGTTCATATAAACTACGTTATAAAAGAATCTTATTTATTACTTAATTAAATAATTAGTTTTTCAAATAAACATCTAATTATTCAAGACGTGTTCATTTTTAAATGAAACGATTATTGAATTTTACTTAATTTAATCACTTATAATTATTCTAATTGCTTTTTTTGATAGTAAATTTTTCGCAGGGTTATATTGTTTGCTATGAATAGATTCAATAGTATTTCCACCTTCAAGTACATTTAATAAATACTCACTTGGTATACTTGCTATACAATCGCGTTCGACATAATCTAAAAACTCTGCTTGTATTTTTAAAACATAAATTTTACTGATATCTTGAATTTTGTTATTTTGTTCGAAACCTGTTTGTGGATTTGAAAAGTGTTTAATAATTCTATCTTTTAGATATACAGATGTTTTGCCAATGTAAAACGCTTTTTTATCGTTAAAACATAGAATATAAATACCACTATATTTTTTATAATCATTAATATTTTCAACTTCTTCAAAAGAACTTCTTTTTTTAAATGTATATCTCTTTAAAAGTTTTTTCATACATTTATCGTATACTTTACTTGATCTTTTTTTTATTTTTTCTTTTTCTTCCTCAACTTTACATTTTACAAATGAGAGCACATCTCCTAATGAAAATGTATAATGTTTAATATACTGAGCCACAAATTCGTCATAATGTTTAAATTTATGTATTTTTTTATAGTCCTTATAAATACGCATAGCTCTTTTATCATGTTTCCAACTATAGATAAAACTTACAAATATGTTAAGTTTGTTTAATAATGGAGTAACAGGTTCAAACACTGTTATATTGGCACCAAAAAAGTTATATGCTTTTTTTTGGGGTATAATTCCTTGTAAATGAAGGGTTTCAAAACCATATATGTATTTAGTATCGTAATTTTGCATTATTGCTTGATAAATATCATCATAAAGCACCACCTCATTATTTTTATAGCAAACAATTTTTCCAAGACCTTTGTCATATGAATATAGCATTTTGTTAAAAAAATCATATGAAACTAATCTAGCAATGGAACTATTTGTTAGTTTTTCTTCTAATGGGTTTCGATATTCAACCAGCGATTTTATATATGATTCATTTATTTCAAGATTACTTTCATTTAAGTAATCTAGTATAAAATTAGGGATTAACTTTTTTATTTCTTCTATATCCATTTTATTGTATTCTCGCTTATAATTATTTACATCACACTAAATATTATTATTTCGACAATAAAACTACTGTTTCAATGTGACTGCAGTTCGACCTTCGTCAGACCATACCCTCAAAATGGTATGTGCAGTGTTTTATACATCCGCATTGTGTCTGGTTTAATCTTCTGTTACAGCGACCATTCGAGTCATCGAAACACTTTTTGATTTTAATTGATTAAGTTTAAAACAATTATTATCGTCTCCAAAAATATCGATTCCACCATTATTATCTGCATTAATGCTCAATACATATCTATTCAAAATATATAGAGCCGCAAGAGCATTAAGAATATTTTCTTGATTGGCATGAAATATTTTAGCAACCTTATTATGTTTGATTTTGTTATAAGCTTCCCACCACTTAAAACTATCTTTATTTGTCTTATCATTGTGATTGATTTTCAAGGGGTGAAGCGTTTCGTAATCACAATTTTCATAGATTGCGCTTTCTGTAAGTATTACTTTAAGTTTTTCATCACTTAAAATAGATTGAATAATATCATGAACTTCCATTGGATCATCATTTTCTTTTCCAAAGTAAGCACGAACAAGAGACTCAAAATCGCTACATATATTTAGCAAAAGATTAGAGTAAACAAACGAATAAGCGTTTTTGCATTTTTTTGAAATATACACAAATCTTTCTGATGATTTGAATTGCGACTCGTTCTCTAAATAATATCTAAAATGCTCGTTAATTGACTTTATTTCCATATTCTCCATCAACTCCTTCTGCTATCTTTTCGATATCACTATAAACATCACATATTGCTTTTTCTTCTATCATAATAAACATATCTAATGCAGTAATAATAAATCCAACATTACACTCTTCGTTATGTTCTTTTAACGTTTCAGAAGCGTTAACAATAAAGTGTTTTAAAAATTTCCAAGCGAATAGCATTGTTTTGTGGAAATATGAATCCACTATACCCTCGCTTGCATTGAAATTGTATCCACTAGCATGACTCATATCCTTTGAAATACGATAAAGAGTCATAGCATCTTTGCTTTCCATCTCATTAGAGAAAACAGATTCGAGCAATGAACGGACATACTTGTTATAACTCTTCTTCTCATCCCCCAAACAATAGAGACTATTCCTTCTGAGATTCCAATAGAACTTTTGATAGTTATTCAACTTATATTTATCTTTGAAATATTTATCATAAAGTTCCTTTATTTCTTCTTCAGGCACTGTGCCATCTTTCCATCCTAAGTTTTGGAAATGAGAATCTATTTGTATTCTTGAAGAGCACCAGAAAGCCTGCTTAACGTGATTAAAATCATTTAGATCTTCAAATGATCCTATCGCATAGAACACACTATATTGCTCTACAAATGATTTGAAGCAAGAAATCACGTGTTCCTTATAACCTATAGATTCAGAAATCATCATATCTATGAATATGTACTTGCTCTTTTCTAAGAAATGCCAAGTGAACCAATCAGTTCCATCTTTCAATTTGCATAATTGATCCATCAGATTGTTGAAGATATACTCAACGTCTTTAATGTTATGAACATTGTTTTGCAACAAAGGATTGTAGAAGAAATCATAGTTAAAATCAGATATATCTTTTTCTTCCTCCAAATCAATCAACAGTTTGCAATCTTTAAGATATTCATAGACAAAGTTCAAAACACCATCAACGTATATGTTTCTCACCGACATAATTGCTTCTTCTATTTTTGGATTCATCTCGCATCTTGGATGAATAAACATTGAAAAGAATTCATACATCCTGATGGTTTTCTCATCATGGATAGGATAAATCTCTAGAAGTTTTGAAAACCTAATGTCCTCTCGCAATGATGATTTCAAGTAGAAGCAAGGATCATCAATTCCTATCTTTCTATCTTTTAAATCTTTGGCTGTACAATCGAAATGTTCCATCATTGCTTGTTGGGCTTTTTCTTTGTCTGCAGCTACTCTTTTTATTCCTTCATTTTCTTTATCTTTGTCTTTTAAAAGAGAATGGAAATTATCAAAATCAACGTACGCATATAAGTATCTATAAATCGTTTTTTGCTTATCGGTGATTTTCCCTTTTGCATCCATTAGCAATATGACCATTGCTTCGATGATTGTTCTACAACTAGCATCAACACCTGCAGATTCTATATTTCCAGAAAGATAATTAGTCAATACATTCAAGGTGTTGGAAATGATATCGCTATTAATTCCATAGAAAAAGTAGTCATTGTCAGAAATTGATGAATCGTTGAAATGCTTTAATATTTCGACATCATGCTTTTTCAATGACTTGTAAAGATATTGGAGAAATTCAAACTTTTCTTTTTCCAAAATCATTCACCTCGTGTTCTAAAGATTCTTAATTTCTTTAAACAATGCCTCGTTTTTCTTTTTTGACCACAGTCCAAATTGCTCGTTAAAACTCGTGAAAAGGCAATCCTTGGTGTAGAAAGGATACTCTGAGCAATTGTCCTTAAAACGCTTTAATAAAGTCATATACACATTTTTATCATTAACAACAAGTTTGTGACAATTTGCTCTCCATGCTTGACCAGTCACCCATCCGGAATATAAATCATTAAGTTCAGGAACGATAAAGTTAATAACTCCTCCAACGCCAACGGCTTCAAATAAATTATGATCTTCTGATGGGTTTTCACAAATTAATATATGTAAAAATAAATGCTCAAGATAGTCGCAATAAACAATATTTTCAGGTAGTTGCCATTCATATGGATTCTTTTGAGCAAAGTTGACATCACCTAACATAATAGCGTGATCTTCGTATTTGTGATGTGCAATTAGACCATCTTTAGTTCTAGTAACTTTAGGATTCTTGTTCCATGATTTGGTAAAGTAAGGTGCTAACCCTATTCCATATTTCTTTTGTAAGTAATCACAATAATCTAAATAAGACAAACCTTTAATTTTGTCATACTCATTCATATTCATAAGCACGTCTCCTTTCGACTGTAAAACTTATAATTTATCGTATTTTGTCGATATGCCTTTTGCCTTCTCGACAGGATATTTCTTTTCAGTTACATCCATCTTGTTGTTTATAACTTCAATAGGGTCTAAGCCAAGGACATTGCACATTTGAAGGCAATAGTTCATGACATCTGCGATTTCTTCTTTCACATCATCCATATTGAATTTATCTGAATTCCATTGGAAGCATTCTAAAAGCTCTCCTGCCTCAATCGAGATGGATTTTGATAGGTTGCAAGGAGAATGGAATTGATTCCAATCCCTATCCTTGTTGAACTTATCTATTCTTTGCATTAATAATTCTAGTCTTTCCATAAAATCGCTCCTAGTTAACTTGTTTTAGAGTTTTTAAATATTCGTTCAATGCTTCATCCTCGCAATAAACATAAGTCCCAAGAACACCTCTTGTTAAAAGAACATAATAAGTGTTCTTAATTAATCTCTCTGCTTCCTCGTCTGATGCTGTTCTGATTCCAGATCTATCTGTGTTTGGATGCATTGATTTATCAAATTGTATCGTTCCATCTCTATATACAATATCTTTACCGATAATGACGCCGCAATAATTCAGATCAACGCCTTGGCAAGTATGAATGCATCCTATTTCTTCAATAGATTGAGGATCATCAACCCAAGAATAAGCCGTAACGCCACTTCCGTATAACATATTCCACTTTTTAGCAAAATTCTTTTTAGAAATTATTACATCGTTAACACCGTCTCTTTTCGTGTGGTCGGATACCCATTCATATGTATATCCAGCAACAACTCTACAATGCCCATTAAATTTCTCCGGTTGAGGAATTAAGGAGTTTTCTTTTGTAGTTTGTTCTATTTGGGATTCTAAATCTTTTTCCTTTATTGCATTAAACATGTCATTTGGATCATCAAACACTTGGAAGTCATAGGAATTATTGGATTCAAAACAAACCTTTTCGTCAGATAATCCCAAGAAACTTTTTATTGTTTGCATATAGTTATATCCGCCCTGAACACGATATTGAGATGTGAGTTCAAGTTCTTCTCCAATAACTACTTTGGAGTGACATTCTCTTGCTAAGGCTTTGATATTCTCAATTGTTGCATAATCTTCTGTAGTAACAGCTTGGTTATCATCGATAAAGAAAACAGCAACCCTTGCGGTATTAATAATTTCCTTTAACAAATTAACACCAGATTTAAGACCGACGCCACCCTTCCATTTAAAGAGCCTATGAGCCTCATCAACCATAATGCAAGGCACTTCATTTTTAGGTCTATTGACAAACGCCGTTGGATATTTAAACAATTCTTTTAAATCATCTGTCTTAAACGCTCTTCCATATTTCAAACCATTAAACATTGTCTTCTTTGGAGCGGCATTGACAGTAACATAGAATGTTGTTACTCTTTCTGATTTTTTCTTTGGTGAATTCAATTGCCCAAGAGCGTTAACAGCTATAATCGATTTGCCGGTTCCTGCTCCACCTTTAATAATGATGGTTTTCTTTTGGTCATAATATATTGCATCTCTTACTGTATCAACAATTGTTGAGAGCGCATAGGATTGTCTATCATCAAGTGTATACATTTGATTTCCGCTTAATGCATCCCTAATTAATTTAGCGAAATCATCTGATGGCACTGTCTTTGCATTTGTTATCTCAAAAAGAATTTCGTGACACTTCTTAGAAACATACTTCTTCACAAACTCTTTAAGTTTCTCACCGTCACCATTCAAGAATGCAGGGGAATTAGAGATGAATGGAAACATTGAGATGTCATCCATAACCGACCTAAAACCATCATCCATATTATGACAATAAGAACACGCTTCAATGCCAACCTTCTCATTTTGAACATACTCGTTGAATGATTTTAATTGTCCAGCGTAATTGTATGCTTGATACGATGGATGGAAATGGTCCTCAAAAACACCTTTAGCGACCATCGTATGAACTTTATTCAAAGAATCTACTCTTTGTACTTGCGACCATTGTTTAAGCTCCACAATGACCATATTCTTGTGATTGTTCTCGTCCAAACCATAAATTAAGAAATCCAATCTTTCCATACTATGTTTTAGTCTATATTCAACAGCAACATCGATGTCATCATCTATACCAGAATCTTTTAATGCCAAAGCAATTTCTGGTAAGGAGTTCTGCCAAGAGGTAACCCAGTTATCCATTACGTGTGGATAACCGGCATTGTACATGGATTGTTTAACTTTTTGTCCTATATCTTTTGATACTAAGCACGAATTTATAAAATCACGCATAGTTTCACAATAAACTATTTGATTCATAATCCAAAATCACCCCTGTCACTAATATGTCTTAATTATCGGTAATATTTTACCACAATTTTCTCAAATTTTCGACAGATATGGATTTAATGTTTCTAGGAAATTTTAATTTGATAAAAACTACTTGATAGGTACAACGATTGTCTTCGAATAACCAACCTTAAAATTGAAAGTAAGTTCGTTCCTATTTTTAATAGTTATATCTTCAATAAGTGCTTTAAACAATTGAGGATCAAATTCATCCGTTGTTTCGTATGAGTTCAATGCTTTAATTGTTTCATCTATCCTCTTTTTAATCTCCTCTTTTTTAGATTTATTGAATAACAATTCTTCTTTTCTCTTATTAAGATTGTCTATCATCGACGATATCTTGCTTCCTTGTTTAGCATATGCATCAGGAATTATTCTTCCAGAAGTCTTTTTGGTATGTAAATCCAACATCTCTTTTTGCAAATCACGGATTTTCTTGTTAATTTCTTCAAGTTCAACCATTGGAGCATCCCCAAGAGTACTTTCAATTGTGGCTTTGCTTGTTTCAATAATAGATTCATAATCCTTTGCTATCTCATTTAACAACATCATAAATGCTTTTTCTATAGATGCTTCGGATATCCCTCTTTGTGAGCAAAGTTTTTGGCTTCTTCTACGTGAATAGCACCACCAAGCAGGAATCATCTCACCATTGGAATAGATTTGTCCTCTGATGTATTGGGCTCCGCAACATCCACATCTGATTTTCTGGCTAAAAGGATATTTGACTGCAACCATTCCTCTGTGACTTGGATGATCCATTCTGATTTTGTGTCTTCTTGCCATCTCCTCTTGTGCCTTTTGGAATATCTCTTTTTCAATAATCGCAGGATGGGTATTCTCGGCATAATACTGTTCGACTTGCCCTTCGTTTTTGATTCTTGTTCTTGAAAGCACGTCTGTCTTATAGGTTTTCATCATCAACGCACACCCAGTGTATTTTTCATTTTTAAGCATTGAAAGAATTGTCGATGTATGCCATTTCTCGTTTCCATCAGGCGAAAGAATATGGTCTCTCATAAGCCCATTAGCAATCATATTTGTAGAAGCACCATTGATGTATTCAATATAGATTCTACGCACGATTTCAGCCTCTTCTGGCACGATTACAAGATTATGTTCATTATCTCTCGTGTAGCCCAAAAATCGGTTGTAGTTGAGCATAAAATCACCTTTCTCGAACTTCTTCTGCATTGCCCACTTGATGTTCTTGGAAATGGTTCTAGATTCCTCTTCTGCAGTAGCTGCTAGGATTGTTAAAAGTACATCTCCACCAGGAGTAGAGGTATCAATGTTTTGAGTCTCAAACATTACTCCAATACCCATGTCCTTTAACTCTCTGATATAGTTAAGGGCATCAACTGTATTTCTTGAGAATCTCGCAATCGACTTGCAAAGTACCTTGTCGATTTTTCCTTCTCTACAAGCTTGCATCATTTCTTGGAATCCAGGTCTTTTATCGGCTCTAGTACCACTTATTCCAGGATCACTATAGATTCTTACAAAAGTCCAATTGTCATTGCTTTGAATATATCTAGTGTAATAATCAACCTGTCTTTCAAATGAATCCTCTTGCTCATCCTTATCTGTAGATACACGTGCGTAGGCAGCTACTCTTAATTTTCCTTCGTTTAAATTCGTTCTGAACGTTGTTATCGGTTTTGCGTTAATTTTAGTAATTACCACTTCACTCATTAAATTTTCCTCCTTGAGCTATTCGTAAATGTCTTTGTGATGATTACATCGTTGAAGAAATGGAATTCCACCTCCCACCTTGTTATCACCACTTTGCTTAAGAACTTATAGACTTTGTCCTCATCAAATCTTGTTATTTGGTTGTAGTCCTTATCCTTAAGGTCCTTATTCTTTATTTCTTTGATTCTCGTTGTTAATTCCTTGATTTTATCCACAATCGGCTTTTGTATTCCATCAAAGTCAAATGAACTGATCCATCCATTCGTATAAAGCCTCATGCATTCGGTTTCTTCCTTAACAAGTTCATCGATTTCCTTTTGAAGTTTATCGGTTATATCGTTGCTGCCTTTCTTTAGTGCAAACTCGTTATATGCCTCGATGAACTTCTCCTCCAATACAGATTCCTTTATCTGCGTTGATATGCATTTGTCATTATCGTGATGCCCTGCGGCACATCTCCAATATGGTGTTGCACAATTAAATCCTGAGTTTGCCACTCTACGATTGAAGTTCTTTCCACAACATCCACACTCGATTAATCTAGAGAAAGGATACGTGTTCTGAATCCTGCCTTGGATAGATGGCCTGCTTGTGACAATAAGTCTTTGATTGGCAAGATTCCATAATTCTGGTGAAACAATTCCTTTATGACTGTTCTCAACATAATACGAATCTCTTTCGCCATTGTTTTTGTACTGCCTTCCATTCTCATGATAGAGCTTCTGCAAGATAGAATCCCCTTTGTATTTTTCGTTCGACACCATAAGCCTTATTTGGCTAATCGACCACTTTCCGCCAAGAGGAGATTCGATTCCTTTTGAGTTTAGATACTTTGCAATCTCTCCAGTTGTGAATCCTTGGGCAAACCTTTCGAATATTTCCTTAACTATCGTTGCTTCAGATTCATTCACCTCATAGATTTTTGCGTGTTTAACGTAATAGCCATATAGTCTCCAACCAATCTGCATCTGACCTTTTGAGAACTTATCCTTAAGGCTCCAGGTGATGTTATTGCTGTATCTAGATAAATCGTCTCTGCTATAGCAGCTGCAACAGTAAGATACATATCACTTTCGGATTCCAATGTGTTTATATGCTCTTTCTCAAATATGACCGCAACACCAACATCCCTTAGTTGTCTTACGTAATCCAATAGTTCAGATGTGTTCCTTGCGAACCTTTGAACAGATTTACAGAAGATAATGTCAATCTGCTTGTTCTTTGCGGCAGTAATCATTTTCATGAACTGGGGTCTTCTCAAAGAGGTCTTGCCACTAATTCCCTTATCGGCATACATTCCAACAAAATTGAATTCTTCGCTAGATGATAAAGTCTCTGTCCAATATGCTTTTTGAAACTCAAAACTATGCTCTTGAGCCTTTGCATTTGTCGATACTCTTGCGTATGCACATACATTTTTCTTCATAGTAAAACCTCCTTTCCAAAGACCATTATCTATAGATAACTTGCTTCAACTATATTTTACCGCGACCAATATATGTTCGTCCGGTACTTTGCGTTAAAAAGTCGGACAATTTTTCAAAAATTTTGTTCCACGCATTTTAGAGGTGTTGCCACCGATATAGTAACTAAATCCAAATACTTTTTACTGGGGGGTATGAGACTAATAAATCCACATTTTTTATTAAAAGGTGGAGGATGGAAGATGATGGAAGCAAATTAGGAAAGTTATATACGTGAGAGATTTATATATAAAAAAGTTTGCTAAAATAGTTCCACTCTCTTCCATCTTCCACCAACCATGTTTTTATATACTTTGTATATAAGTTGACTTGGAATTTTGTTATACAGACACAAAAAAGTGGAGTATGGAGTGCTAAACATCATTTTTAGGAAAACTGTATACGTGAAGAAATAAAATATAAAAAGTTTGTCAAAGTGGAATAACAACACTCCACCATCGATTTTGCATTGGAAAAGCAATATAAAAAGAGCTTTTGGATTTTGGTCCATCAGCTCTCTTGAATTTCTATTGGAATTCATCTCTTTGATTTTTTGATTCTTTTCGTTTGATTTAGCGAAATTCAAACTTTGAAATCACGATTTTTCGTGTGGAGTTCCCCAGCCGATTAAAGCCATAATTAATATGGAGATTCCAACTCCCCCTTCCCCTAGATAAATTCAAGGGTGGATGTAGGTGGAGGATTATATCCAAACCATTTTATACATACACATACGTATATAACTTTTGGTATAGTCTTCCATTCCACCACCTCGATTTTAAATAGGAGATCTAACACTAGATGATCTTGGATTACCATCGCTTGGAGTAGGTCGTGCAGGTATTAAAGATCTTGCTACTATTATTAGAAAACTAGAATTAAGTCACTTTCTTTGCGTATCAAAAATGACTCATCTTCAAAAACACCCTAAATTTGAACGATTTTATCTTGGATAGGTATTTATACCAAATCCTCTAAAAATCCTCTTGTTTGATTTTTCTTTGATTTCTAGAGGCATTTGTACATCCAACAGCAAGTTGATTACACAAAGCAACCCTTTCTTGCTAAAAATTTTAACGGAACACATATCTAATCCAACAAACAAATATTATCCATAAGAATCAAAGGTGGAAGATGGTGGAAGCATTTTTCCAAACTTTTATAACATACGTATACGTTATACAACTTTTCCTATAGTCTTCCATCTACTTCCACCTTTAACATCTTATATACTTTGTATATAAAATTAAATTTCCTTGTGGCTTCCATCATAAAAGAAAAAGCCGCATAAGCGACTTAATCATTTTTATTCATTAAAATTTTATTTACCAAATCAACAAATTCACTGGTATCTAAATTATCTCCTAGAGAGCAATCGACATCATAAGAAATGTTTGTAACACCATTGACATCACCAATATCAATGTGAGGTAAATCATCGGCTTTAAACAATTTAATTTCTTGTTTAGCTTTATCTAATGCAAAACTTACACCAGGATTTTGATTAGATACACCACAGAAACCTTTTAGTTGTCCAAGCCATAATGTTGTTTTTGGATCATCTGATAGTTCTAAAACCTTCTCAAACAGCTCATTTAAAGTTGTTCCTTCAGAAGACTCTTCTAGCAGAATAGAACCCACGTACACATTAATATCCTTTCTCACCAGTTGATCATGTGAAAAATGGTGAATTCTTTTACTTCCTACTGTGCTTTTTATTTCAACTCGATTTTTTCTATCTAGTTCTAAGTCGTGCTTAGAAAAGAAATTTGAATGATATTTTGTCAAAAGATGTTTTATTCCGTTTTCACTTCCGTATAAAACAAATAGCAATTCTCCATAGACTCCAGTTTGTAGTTTAAATAAGTCTTTCTCAGGTGTAATTTTAAATAACTGTTCTAACGAATTAATTAGTGATCCAATATCGAAATCGCTTTTTGGTTCATTTAAAGATTTAAATAAGTACTCATACGCAATCTCAAATTGCTCTTTTGAATAACCATCACTTTTCAAACAAGAAATCATGTGAAAATAATAGACTTTGTCACCTTTATAAAAAGTTGAATTAAGGTGATACTCTAGATTGTCAGTTGAACCTTTAAGAATATTTGTTTTGTTTTTGCTATTTCTGATAAGAATGCAAGGTTTTCCTTCTTCATTAATGAAAGGTAAAACATTTTCAGTTTCAAATGTTTCATTGCTTATATCAGCAACATATTTAAATTCACTCTTCATAAACATTGTCTCCTGTTACCATCTTTATAACCTCTGCCGTTAATGGATTATTGTACGAAATTAAAGGGATAGAACTATTGAGTTGAGGCTCTTTGTTATAGACATCAACCATATGTATCTGAATGAAAGAAACTTTCGAGTAATCATTACCATTAATATCTTCCGGATATCTATCTCCACTAAAGTTTGTTCCATCGTTTCGACCTTGAAAGAGTCTTGAAATATTCATCATTGTGCCATCACTAGGAGAACGACATTCACCTCTACCGAAACGCATGATCATAACTAAAAGTTCTCTTGGGTGTTCGCCTTTTTTAATCTTTTCTACGATAGCCTCAAATACAGACGAACTAAATTGACTGCCATAAGCAAAAACAATTTTAGACAAAAATTCAGCGTAGAAATCATTGAAATCCACTCTTAACAACAAGTGCCTTTGGTTGTGTTCTGCAGATGAGTCAAAGTCTACAAACTCACCTTCTGTTTTATGTTTGTTGCAATATTCAATGTATACGTTTCTATTATGTTCTTTCTCAGTTTCGCTTAAGTCTATGCATTCATCAGCTTTGTTCCCAGAAGAAATCACCTTCAAAGTCACAGTATTAGCAATGGTTCTCCTTGTAAGAACCAACTTATCATTCTCTAACAAAAATACACGTTTGAATTTTTTTAAGTTAATCTGAGTATCCAAAAACGCCTCCATAGAGTTCCACATATGGTCTTCGTTTGACACTATTGCCATGAATTTCTGTTGAAGTTCTAAAGTCATAAACACCTTGCATACATCAAAATATTTTCTTTTGTATCCAAACCATCTACATCTTTGATACATAGTATCTACTTGTGCCTCTTTTGAATCTCTATAAATATAAGATATGATAAGTCTATCAATTGTTAGACCACGCCCTAGCATGTTTCCACCGACTTTAATTTTGTATAATGGACCATCTTCTTCGGTATCATCAGACGCCCCATAATTTATTATTTGAATTTTAAGATTCTCAATTACATCGTCGAGTTCCGAAATAACACTTTCAAAAGAATCGAGTTTTACACCATTCATCTTCTCATAAGACTTAAGTGCGTTCTCCATTTCATTGATAAGATCATCATATTGGAATGAATTTTTATTTTCAGTAGCAGGAATAATGGATGTTGCAATAAAGTTTTCTATTCTCATTGCAACTATGTTTTGAACGGCATTAAAAGATGAAGGATGAACCAACATAGAAAGTGGTTTATAATCACCAACACTTCTCTTTAAACAACACGAAAAAATAAAAAGATATAGCGCTTCTTTAAACGTGTCTGGAATAGAGTCTATAAAATCATCATTATCGTTAATCACTCTAATGTGTGGATTATCTTTGGTATCAAAAAAAGCATGACCTCCTGTATACCCTTTTCCAGGTTGAACCAAAACCAATCTATTGGGTGAAATTCCATCATATGTAGAAACCAATAAATTTGCCTGTGGAGTTGCGGTTACAGATAAAAAAGTACAAGTTTTAAACGAAGTAATAATATCGACAATTTTGTCATGAGTCCTGCCTGCCTTATTATTTTTCTTTTTGGCTTTTTCTGCACCTGGAGTATATTCATCTCCTTCATCATCAACAATAACGGCAGGTATATCATTATACTTAATAGAAAATTCTTTTAATTTACCTAAATTCGTGTTTTCTGCAGCGTTTTTTAAAATAACCAGTATGATTTTATACCCATCAGCTATTAAGGATGGTATATCTTCATCAAAAGAATTGTTAACGTCAAAAATTTTAATTCTCTCGTTGTTTTTGAAAGAATCAATAACTCTTCCTAGGTTTTGTTTTTTTAATTTAAGTTTTGTTCCACCTAGTATATAAGCAATGTCATATCCATTATCAAAGGCTAAAGCTGTAGTTGCTAAAAAGAATGAAGTTTTACCACTTTGAACTTTACCTAAACATAATACTTTTGAAGGATTTTGAGGATCGTTATCGTTAACCGGATTTTTAAAGTAACAAATTGATTGATACGCATTCGAAAGAATGTGGCCTACTGTCTCTTCGCTTTCTTCCTCACATAAAAGTTCTTTAAACTTTGTAATGTTATAACCATCAAACACTGGCGAAGTAATATAATTTTCTGAATTATTATTAATAACTTCAGTCACAACAATTCCTTGTTCGTTAGCCATTGTTATCACCCATAATTTCATTAATCATTTTCAATAATTTAGAAGAATCCGATAGTTTTAACCCCAAATCTTGTGCTTGTAACATACTTGTAGCTAGTACGATGGCAATTGCATTAGATGCAGCTTTTGAAGCTTGTGTATTAAAATTATCATTAATGAATTGGTTATCAAAATTAACTTTAATCAAATATCCATCCTCATACTTTTCAAATTTGATCCAATCGTCTTTAGAAGTACCTCTTTGTGAATATACATATAAAGGGGTATCCTTACCATTAACTTTTACATTATATTTATCATATTTAACTTCTGGCTTTGGGGTTTCTGTTGTATGATTCGATGTTGAAGTCACTGGATTAGGAGTTTTAGTTTCTGTTTGTTCGGCCGGTGTTTCTTCAACTTTTGAAATTGTTCCATTTCCCCTAAAAGATTTTTTAGTTTTGTTGTTTATTTTTTCTTCATTATCTGTAAAGGATAGTTTTTTTGACATTTTGATAATATAGGCGATTTTGGTATTACTTGCTAATTTTTCAATAAATGCTTCTTCTGCCCCATCATCTGCCCAAACAAATTTATCTTTATTGAAAGAAAGAACATAGTTTTCACCACTAAATACAACTTCACCAATAACTCTAGAGTTTTGGAAAGAGTTTCCTTTTCCATAAAGTCGCTTAGGTTTGTAACCTAATTCAATACATCTATTAGCCTGAACTAGATTCAATCCTGTTATGCTTTGGTCACCTTTGTTAAGAATTCCAATCCACCCTGTGAAATGATAAGTTTTTCCGCCTGCAACAAATGAATCCTCAAAGTTTTCATAATATTTACCACCTTCTTCATTTGGTCTTAATTCAGGTCTTTGATAATTGATTGGTATTCTATTAATCGAAATCGATAATAATCCAGCATGAATATAATGGTTATATATCAATCCAAGTTTTTGTCTTAAATCATTCTCTTTATCGTTTGTTCTCTTGATTCTTAAATCAGTAATAGTCAATACCGTTTCATGCACCTCGTTTGAATCTGAACTTAATTTTGCAGCAACTGTTTTTGGATTGTATTTTTCAAATTGAGGAACGTCCACTTCTGCATAATATCTAACATTCGATTTATATGCCGTTGAGGAAATTGAATAATGATTTCCTAAATATACAGAGGCATATTTTAAACCCATCCCATATACACTTAGTTGGTCATTTCTCATTGCATTTGGGTTAGTTGCTTTCAATTTTAAAGCTCTTCCAAATTCTTCGTCATTCATACCAAACGCATTATCAGTGATAACAATTTTATCTGAGTCCCAAATGATTGAAATTTTACATTTTTTACCATCTTCAAGTTCTTTAAGGACTTCCTTGTGATCCAAAAAACTTTGAAGAGAGTTGTCAATAAATTCCGAAAACACTCTGTCCAATCTAAAATTTTGACGTTGGAAAATTGAAATAATACCTGATTCAACAGTAACGTCATATTCTTTAATGTTATTCATTGCTTACACCTCTCTTCTCGTCTATAAACTTAACAAACATTCTAAACATTGATTCTATTACCTTAACGTTTACCGCGTTTCCCAATTGTTTAAAAACTTGTTTTTCATTCTCATCAAACTTGTAATCATCAGGGAAACTTTGTAGTCTCAAAGCTTCAACGGATGTGATATATCTTTTTTGTGGTCCATAGATTGGTCTATGATTCATTGCAACCAAAGCAGGACTTTCTGTAGGTCTTTTCACTCTTATGCCACTAGTTCTAAACTGAATAATTCCATCATAGACACTATTCATATCTTTACCTGCTTGCCACTCAAATTTTCTATTAGTTGGAGTTAGTGTCTCTTTAACTTTCCATTTTTTGAACCACTTATCAATTGAGGCTTTATATTTCAAATATAGGCTTCTATTTTTGTTAACAATGCTTTGTTTCCATTCTGGATATTTCGACAAATCGTAATTCTTACCAAATTCATCGCTCCAAATCGGAAATCCTATAACACGATCTTCTAATGGAATAATTGATATGAAATCATCCCAACAATCAAGAATGCGTATTTGTTCTTCAGATAATCTGCATGGTGATAATTCTTCTTCACTAAGATTTTGCTGGATGATTGTGCTAATAGGTGTTGAGTTAGCTTTTCTTCTCTTAAAATCTAAATCTATTTCGCCAGAATAAATATCGTTTCTTACAGCTAAAATAATGGCTCTATTTCTTAATTGAGGCACTCCAACATCTTTTGGGGCAACGACCATAGGTTCTTTTATAACGTTGTATCCGGCTTGAGAAATCTCGTAATGTATTGTTTTCCACGTGTTTCCATCATCGTGGTTAATTAAATTTTGAACGTTTTCCAAAATTAATATTTTTGGTCTTTTACTCATTTCATAGGTTTCAACCAATCTAATAATTTCTCTAAATAGAGTTCCTCTTGAATCCTTAAATCCAGCTTGCTGTCCGCCTTTTGAAAAGGTTTGGCAAGGAAATCCTCCGCATACAACATCGGGGCTACTATATCCCAATTCCTTTAAATCTATTTTTCTAATATCGCCTAATGGTTTGTGGCCGTAATTTAATTCATATGTTTTAGCAGCTTCATTATTTATCTCAGACGCAAATAAGCATTTGCTCTTCTTTGAGTAGTTGGTCATTGCCAACCTAAATCCACCAATTCCTGCAAATAAGTCAATATAAGTAAAATCTTTTTTTAATACACTCATACTAATCAACCGCATTCCTTTCTAAATAAACATTTAAGAGTTGCTCAAACATCTTAGTTGAGCATACTAAAACCGGTGTTCTGCAATCTACCCCATCATAAAATCCATTTGAACGTGCTGTTTCTAAACTATTTTGCAAAACATAACACGATCTATTTGTGCTATGTCCAACAAAATAAAACGGATTCCAACATGCTAGAACACGTTCTCCATCAACGCTTGCAACAGCAAGTAACATAGAAGCGGTTCTTCCTGTGTTACCAGGAATATCATCCAAATTCATTTTGCCAACTTGTCTTCTCATAATATATGGTTTATTCGGTAAATAAGCCGAACCAACATTGCGAACATTTGTGTTGATGATATATTCCGCACCATTTTTGCTTAATTGAAATCTGACAAATCCATTTTTTAAATCAAGAAAAGAAGAGATTATAAAGCCTGATTGGATAAAAATATTCTCTACTTCAAGAACTAATTCTTTTGAGGAAAGCATATTATCTTTATTACTCATGTTGTTGCACCTCCTCAAAAACAATTTTGTTTTCTCTACAAAACTTTTGGAATGTTAAAAGTGCCTTTTTAGTAGGGTTAACCTTTCCGTTCTCCCATCTTGAAATAGTAGCAAAAGAAACATTTAATTTATTTGCCAATTCCGTTTGAGTTAAATTCATTTGAACTCTAACCTGCAATAACTGTTCATTAAAAGTCATATTTACGTTCCTTCCGAAATTTACATCTTTTACAAATTATATCATTTTTTTCGCAAAATAGCCATACTTATGCCATTTTAATTTCATTATTGTCTCAATTTTTTCTCAAATTTTTATCAGTTATATGTTCCCCAAAGTTATCAATTATTTTGTCTCAACTATCAAAAAAATGCCTAACTTTTCATTGTTAGACATCTTATAGATTTCAATTTTCTATTAAAAATCGATTAAATTGGACTATTTTCACCCTATTTTTAAGGTTTTTTCTCAAGTAAAACGACTGTCTCTACGTGATTAGTCCAACAAAACATATCAACACAGTGAACATAATCAATTTTATAGCCACCTCTTAGTAGATATTTTAAATCTCTAACAAGAGTATCTGGTCCACAAGATACGTATATAATTTGTCTTGGTGATAACGTAATAGTAGCTTTTAGAAATTCCATTGTAGATCCTGTTCGTGGTGGATCCATTACCAAAACATCTATTTTTAAACTTTTTTTATCAACATTTGTGATAAAATTTGTTGCATCATCTAATATAAATGTATCATTGCTAATATGATTTACTTTTGCATTTGCTATTGCCGCATTAACGGCTTGGCGATTATTTTCAACACTTATTACTTGTTTAACTTTTTTAGAAAGATATAAGCCAATTGTCCCTACCCCACTATATGCATCTAGTAATACATCATTTTTATTTAATTTTGCTAATTTTTCAACTGTTTGATAGAGTATTACCGTTTGTGATGGATTTACTTGATAAAATGATTTTGATGTAATTTGAAATTTTAAGTCTAATAATTCATCATTAATAAAACCCGGTCCATATAATACTCGTTCTTTTTCACCAAGTACTATACTTGTGCTACGACTATTAATATTTTGAACAATGGTTTTGATTTTATCTGATGATTCTCTTAAAAGTTTAACAAATTCGCTACGAGCAGGAAAGTTTTCACTTGCCGTAATAATTGTTACTAAAATTTCTTTTGTTGAAAAAGATTCACGGATTAATGTGAATCTAATCAAACCAGTTTTACGATCTTCATCATATATTGGTAATCTTAACTTAATAATTATGTTTTTGATTGCTTGAGCTATCTTATTTTGTTCTTTAGTATGTAAAGGACAATAGTCTAAGTCAATTATTTTGTGAGAATTTTCTTCATAGAACCCAGCAAGTATTTTACCATTGTACTTTTTAAAACCGATAATCATTTTATTGCGATAGCCTATATTATTTTGAGCTATTGACATATAATCAATTTTTTTATTGATTGAAGCATCTTTAAATAGCTTATTTACATAATCTTGTTTTATTTTAATAGTTTCTTGGTATGTATGTGAACCAAGTGGGCAATTACCACATTTTTTAGATAATGAACATTCTAAATTATTTACCATAATGATCTATTTTGCCTCATTGCAGAAAGAACTTCTACTGCTTGTACAAATTGAATAATTTTAGCTTTGTTTTCATCATCAGTAGGTATGAACTCAAAGTATCCTTCATCATCAGGAATATCAAAGTGTTTTCTTACTTCAAATGGTAATTGAACTAATCGATCTAGTTTAAATTCTTTGGTTTTGATTTCATCACCAATATAGCCTTCATAGTAAAAGCAATCAGGAGTTAGTACTAATTTACCTGTTCCAGCATCTTCTAAAACATATTGTTCGTGTAAATTGGTAATTAATTTGAATTTTCCCTCAAGTTTAAAGGTATTATTGTTAATCTCTTGAATCATTTTTCTTTGTTCCCATTTATACCACTCTGCTTCATTTTGCATTAATACATAGTTTTGACTAACACCTTCTAAAAAACCTTTTTCATTCATTTTTACTGTGTTTCCACAAGAATTACAAATCAATAAGTCTTTACTAGTAGCCATTTGGTATTTTTGCATACATTTAGGACATTGATACAAAATATCTTCAATGCCTTCTATTAGGCCTTGAGAATGTAATTGATAGTTATATTTGCTTTGTTCTTGACGATCATTAACATTAATTGCATCATATGTACGTTTGTAAATCTCATCATCCGATAAAGTTTCTAATTCTTTTTTATCAATTACTTTAACAAACTCAGAATGAATTGGTACATCACGATAATATTTACGCCATTTAGGATATGCATAGTAGTTACCATGCATTCTTATCGCGTAAACATCAACTTTACACATTTTTAAAAGTTTCACAATTGAAGGATCAAAGTATAAAGCATCACCATGTACTGTGATTTGACCTGTTGGCGCAATCGCAACAGGAACCTTCTTATTCAAGGCTCTTTTTATTTTTTTTATAGTACTAACATCAGATTTGAACTGTTCTTTAGGAATTGCTCTAGCTAGTTTTAATACAAAACTAAGCTTTTTTGAATAGTAAAAATGTGAAGTAGTTACATAAGCAACTCTGGTAAACCCAAAACTAAGGGTAGTAACAAAATGATCTTTGTTAGAGCTATGATTATATAGAACAATACAACCTTCTTTTTTATTGCGATTTTTGAAGACAGTTCTATCAATGATAACCTTGTTTCTTTTAGACATGTAAATTTTACTTCCCGTTACATAAATGAACCATGCAAGCGGATTTGGTTTTACTTTGCCTATTTTATTGGTGTTTTTTTTCATATTTTATTCCTCTGTTAACTTGGCATGCCTGTGGTCATTCTAAAAACGTTCGAAATACACTTAATCACAAAATTAGGGTTTCAAACGCTTAAAATTAGCTTTTTTGGCATTATTTTGGCTTTTCATAATAATATTTTACCATTTTTTCTTGTTTTTTAAAAAATATTTGCATTTTGTTTGCTATCAAAAATTTCCTATTTTTAATTTGCATTTTTGAATAAATAAACGATTTACTTGCTATTTTTATACTTTTGTAGTAAAATATATAAGCAATGTGCCACTGTGGTGAAATGGTAGACGCGCTGGACTCAAAATCCAGTGGTAGCAATACCGTGTCGGTTCGAGTCCGACCAGTGGCACCATTTTTATTTTTTATAGATATTCATATTTTTTGATAAAGCCAATTCCTAAAGGATATGGGCCGGTATGAACACCTATTGTTGCGCCAATTTGAAGATTTAGTAAGTTAGGTCTTCCAATCATATCTTCAAAACGCTTGTGGAAGTTTTTACCTTCTACTTCATCATAACCATAGCCAGTTACAAATTGATATTCGTTCATATTTAATTTGTTTTTATTGAAATATTCAATCGCTAGGTTAGTTGCCCTAATGAACGATTTAGTTCTAGTAAACGAAATACCTTCAGAAAAAATTTCTCCATCTCTTAAAACAATTATAGGCTTAATTTTCAATGTGGCACCAACAATTGCCATCAATTTGCCAATTCTACCACCATGTCTTAAATAGTCTAAACTACCAACTGTGAAGTATATTCTTCCAGTTTTTTTTAGTTTTTCAATATTTTCAACAATTTTTTCATATGTTAAACCATCTTGTTTCATACGAACTACTTCTAAAACTAACAATCCTTGTAATCCAGTATTAACCATTGAATCAACAACGGTAATTTTCGCATCAGGATATTTTTCAAGGCAAATATCTTTAGCACTCATAGCACTATTATAAGATCCACTAAACTTTGTTGTTATGCAAATACAAATAATATCATTTCCCTTAACGATTTCTTCTTCAAAAGTTGTAACATAATCGTTAATCGCTGGCATTGTTGTTTTGGGATAAACATTTGGTTCATTGACCAATTTATTGTAAAATTCTTGAACGCCGATGTCTACTTTTTCTTTCAAATACGTATTACCATCAAATGAAATGTAAAAAGGTACTACTTTTATATCTTTTTCTTTAACTATTTCATCTGGTAAATCACAAGAACCATCACTTATTATTGTAAAATTTTTGTTATTCATCTGGTCTATTTCCCTCTTTCTTAATAATATCTAATATATCCCCTATAATATCTATCAAATCTCTTACTTTTTCTTCACCAAGTTCGTCTAATACGTAACTTACACGTTTATTTAACATTTCGATATCATCTTCAATTTTTTGGATACCTTTATCAGTTAAGAATAGATCTACTTTTCTTCTATCAGCTTGGTTTCTTTCTAATTTTATTAACCCTTTATCGATCAATGAATTAGAAACTGCTGTAACTCTTGCTTTAGTAATTCTTAAAGCATTACTAATGCTTGAAGGCGAAGCACAACAATTATTGCGATAAATGTACATAAGTACTGATGTTTCACCTTGTAAGGCTGAAAACATTTTGGCAAAAAAATCATCAGAGGATAATGAATTAACTGAATCAATCAACTCATCTTTTAAATCAATAATTTCATTCATTTTTAACTCCCTTATAATTAATAGTGTTAATTATTAACACAGTTAACATTTTAAGACGTTATTTATAAAATGTCAATTAAATTGCAAATTTATTAAGTATGGGGTATACTATAAATATACAAGGAGGAAATATGAACACTTTAGAACGTTTTTTTAATTATATAAAATTTGATACCCAATCTTCTACTACTAGTAATACATCACCTAGTACTGAGAAGCAAAAAAAATTAGCAGAGTATCTAGTGAATGAATTACATGGACTAGGTCTTGATAATGCGTATATGGATAAATACGGTTATGTTTATGCTTATTTAGAAGGAACATCACCTAAAAATAAAACTATCGGCTTAATTTCTCATATGGATACTAGCCCTGATGCTAGCGGAGAGAATATAACTCCTAACATTATTGAAAGTTATTCAGGTAGTGTTGTCAAACTTAACGATAATATATCTTTAGATCCTAGTGAATTTCCAAGTTTAAAAGAAAAACTTGGACATACATTAATTACCACAAACGGAAATACTTTACTTGGAGCTGATGATAAAGCTGGTATTTGTATTATAGTTTCTACTGTTGAAAGAATAATTAAAAATAAATTGCCTCATCCAAATTTAATTATCACATTTACACCTGATGAAGAAATTGGTGAAGGAACAAAAAATTTTAATTATCAGTATTATAAGGAACATAATTGCAATTTTGCCTATACAATAGATGGTGGCGATATAAATTACATTAGTTATGAAAATTTCAACGCCGCAAGCTGTGAAATCACAGTAAATGGTAAATCAATCCATCCTGGTGATGCCAAAAATAAGATGGTTAACAGCATTCAAGTAGCTATGGAATTTAATGCTTTACTTCCCGTTAATCAAAGACCAGAATATACCGAAGGTTATGAAGGATTTTACCATCTATCAAATATTGAAGGTGGTGTAGAAAATACAAAATTATCTTATATAATTCGTAACCATAACAAAGAATTATTTGAAAAGCAAAAAGCATTAGTTTTAGAAATTGCAAACTTCTTAAACTCAAAATATGGTTATAAAGTAATTGATGTAAATTTAACTGATTCATATTATAACATGAAGGAATTAGTCCAAAAAGAACCAAAAATACTTGAATTTGCGACAAAAGCATTAAAAGAAAATGGATTAGAGCCTAAATTTGAAGCAATCAGAGGTGGAACCGATGGTGCTAGATTAAGTTACGAAGGAATTTTAACACCAAATCTTGGAACTGGCGGTGAAAATTTTCATGGACCATATGAATATTTAGATGTTACAGATATGAATAAAATGATTGATATAGTAACAAGCTTATTGAAAATTATTAGTGAAGAATAATAAAAAATAGAAAAGGTGCTCTTTTGGCACCTTTTTTACTTAATAGTTTCAATTATAATATTAGGACATTCAATCTTTTCACTAGACATCTCATAAGCATCTAAAACCATTTTAACTGCTTCTTCGGTATTTTTACCATTAGAATAAATGGTAACTAAAGTATCATTAGGATTTAAAACGTCACCAATTTTCTTATGAAGATAAATACCTACAGCAGGGTCAATTGCTTCTTCTTTAGTTGAACGACCTGCGCCAAGTAACATAGCAGCTTCACCAATCTTTAATGCGTCAATCTTTTCAACATAGCAAGGACTTGTTCCTTCAAAGTCTAAGTCAATTATTTCATTTGCTTGAGCAAATAATGTATAGTCATCAATTACATTAGGGTTTCCACCTTGCCAACTAATCATTTCACGGAATTTTTCCACACCTTTACCACTGTGAATTGCATCTTCTACCATCGATCTTGCAACTTTTTCATCTTTTTCAATTCCCGCAACCATTAAAATTTCTGTTGTGAAATCAATGCATAATTCAGTAAAGTCTTTTGGTCCATGACCTTTCAATGTTTCGATAGCTTCAATCACTTCGATAGCATTACCAATGGCACATCCAAGAGGCTGTTCCATATTAGTTAAAGTAGCAATTGTCGGTTTTTTAGCAAGTCTTCCAAGTTCAACCATAGTTTTAGCTAAACATCTAGCGCTATCAACATTTTTCATAAACGCACCACTACCAACTTTAACATCTAACACAATAGAATCAGCACCACTTGCTAATTTTTTAGACATTATTGAAGATGCTATTAATGGTATTGAATCTACTGTTGCGGTAACATCACGCAAAGCATATAAAAGTTTATCGGCTGGCGCAACATTTGCAGTTTGACCAATAATTGAAATACCAATGTTATTTACTTGTTTAAAGAACTCTTGAGGAGTTAATTCAATGTTATAACCGGGAATTGATTCTAGTTTATCTAGTGTACCACCAGTATGGCCAAGTCCACGACCACTCATTTTTGCCATTTTTACCCCAAATGATGCCGCAAGTGGTCCAACAACCAAACTTGTTTTATCACCAACTCCACCAGTTGAATGTTTATCAACTTTTATACCATTTATTTTTGATAAATCAATAACTTCACCACTATGTAGCATTGCATCTGTTAAATAGTATATTTCTTGATTAGTCATACCATTAAAATAAATTGCCATCAAAAAAGCACTTATTTGATAATCTGGTATTTCCTTTGCCACATAGCCATTTATGATAAAAGTTATTTCTTCCTTAGTAAGTTCTATTTTCTCCTTCTTTTTTTCGATTAAATCTATCATTCTCATAATTTTCAATATCCTCTCAAATTAAAATACATTCTCTTTTTCTTTTTGAATTAAAAATTTTTCTTCATCTTTTTTCGATGTTCGCATTTCTTTGTGTTTATTTCTAATATCTAATTGGACTTGTTTTACAAGCATTTCATATTTTGTGGCTAATTCTTGAGTATTTTCATTAGCAATTGAATTGGTATCAACCACATCAACAATTTTTACATACACAGGGGTATAGATAAATGGCAAGGTAAGTCTTTTGCGATATGAACCATCAATTGCTAGAATAACCATTTTAGCATCTACTTTTTGGGCAATTTTGAAAGAACCTGCTTTAAAGTGATGCATTCCAATTCCTCTAGATCTAGTTCCTTCAGGAAATATAAAGAAATTTAAGCCACTTTTTATTTTCTTTATTATTTCGATTATTGACACCATCGCTTTACGATCATCTTCTCTTTCAATTGAAACGCCACCAAGGGCTTTAGCCATGTATGATGCAATATTGTATTTATCTATAACGGATTTATACATTGAAGCATGAGGAAAATCATGCAATACAATGTGAAAGATTAAAGGGTCGATATAACTTTGATGATTTCCGTAAAAAACGTACTTTTCACCTTTTTTTAATTTTTCAATACCATCTACTTTTATCCTTATTCCTAACCAAAAACAAGAAAAACGCGCTATGTCAAGCATAAATCGCCAAATCTTAGGATTTTTTGGATCATTTAACTTCTTGTAGTGTCTTCCTAAAACATATAGGAAAAATATCGAAATGAGGCAGAATATTAAAAGATTAAGAACTACTACTAAAATAGCAATTAATAAAGCTACCCACCAAGCAGTAATATGGTTTAAGGTTAAATAAAGAAAACTAATTATTGGAAAACTAATTCCACATATTATTGAAAGTATGTATATCATTATTTTTTCCTTTCATATACTTCAAAAGTTAAATTACCTTGTTTATTTTGAGATATAAGTTTAAATTCATCAAAATTAATCTTTGGAAAATATACATTTCCCTCGTGGCTTCCGGCAACTCTAGTTAAATACAATTTATCAACTCTATTTAACATATTTTCATAAACCATTTTGCCACCTATGATGAATAATTCATCATTTTCATAATTTTTTATTAGTTTTTCTAAATTGGTTACAACAATTCCATCGCCTTCAATTATAGCTTTTTCGGTCAAAACATAGTTTTTACGTTTAGGAAGAGCTTTGCCAATGCGATTAATGATTGAAAGGTAGGTATTATATCCCATTAACACCGCATGATTTAAAGTTACTTTTTTAAAGTACTTTAGATCTTCTGGTTCATACCAAGGTAAATTATTACCATTACCAATCAGAAAATTATCGTCTATTGCGACAATAAGTGATAACATTATACGGCCACCTTTCCCTTTATACCTTTATATGGGTTGTAATCAACCAATTCAAAATCTTCATAAACAAAATCTTCAATATTATTAGTATCACGTTTAATAATCATTTTAGGAAGAGCTCTAGGGGTTCTAGATAATTGTTTATGGATTTGTTCTAAATGATTACTATATAAATGAGCATCCCCTAAAGTATGAACGAATTCACCTAATTGTAGATTACAAACTTTAGCTACCATCATCGTAAGCAAGGCATATGAGGCAATGTTAAACGGAACTCCCAAGAATAAGTCCGCTGAACGTTGATATAGCATACAAGATAGTTTACCATCATTAACATAAAATTGGAATAAACTATGGCATGGTGGTAAAGCCATTTTATCTACTTCTAGGGGATTCCAAGCACAAACGATTAATCTACGTGAATCAGGATTGTTACGAATTTGATCAATAACATTCTTTAATTGGTCTACATAGTTATTATCATCACCAAAATGACGCCATTGTCTACCATATACAGGACCTAAATCACCATATTTTAAAGCAAATTCATCGTCAGTTTTTATTTTTTCAACAAATTCTTCAATTGTTTCACCTGAGTAATCAGCACTTTTCTTAAATATTTCGTATGGCCATTCATTCCAAATTTTAACGTCATGGTCTACTAAATATTTAATATTGGTATCTCCTTTTATGAACCATAATAATTCATAAATAATCGATTTAAGATGTACTCGCTTGGTTGTAAGTAAAGGGAATCCTTCATTTAAATCAAATCGCATTTGTGCACCAAAATAAGAAATTGTACCTGTACCAGTACGATCAGATTTATAGTGACCTTCAGTCAATACTTTTTGGCATAATTCTAAATACTGCTTCATATTATTACCTCTCACCTATTATTTATATTTTTATATGTTTTTAATTTTATCATAACAAATGGATTTTTTCAAGTCAATAATCTTCAATCCATAAATTGTTAAAGAGCTTAATATGAAAAGTTTCAAATTAAGCTCTATTTTTTTGTTATTCAGCTCTATTCAAAGATTCAAGCATTTCGATAAATTGATTCATTGTTTCAATAAATTCGTCTTTGCTCTCAAAAGTTAATGTAAATGAATTATCACCTTCGCCAAATACATAATTCATTGGGAATGCTTTTGCGTTATCTAACATTGTTGCTAAATCATTTGCAAGTAATTTTATAGTCGCAATGTTTTTTTCATTAAAGAATGGGAAAATTGCTTGAATATCACCGTTGATCATATCATTGATAAATTCTTCAACGCCCACTTCTTTTACAAATGAAACTAGAGATTTTGTTAAAGTTGCTAAATCTTTGATTAGAACTTTAATATCTTCTTCTTTGAAGTTAGTAATAACTGTTAAGATTGATTTAATTGTTTCATCACTTACAAAATCAACATCAACTACAACTTTAATTATAGCTTTTAAGTTTTCAATAGTAGTAATTGATTCTGTTTCAAATAATTTGATCATTTTATCTAATATTGGTAAAAGAGAGTCAATATTTTCAACTGTATATGCAACATTTTCATAATAATAAGTAACTACTTCACTTGAAATATTTGTTATAGTAACGCTATATGATTTAATAGTAATAAATGATTCACCAAATTTATGTACTCCTAAAATTTTGTATGTTTTGCCAACAACTAATTCATCTACGCTACTAATACCATATTTTTCAAATACTTTTGATAATATTTCATCGTTTGCAACTTCTTCAATTTTTACTGAAACACTTTGATCTGGTGAAAGTTTACCTTCAACAACTCTAAATTTCAATGCTTCAACTATTGCTTTGATAGTTTCATCAGATGTAATAAAATCTCTAAATGCTTTGTAATCATCGTTAAATAACTTAGCTACTGTTCCTAGTAATTCATTATATTTTTCTTCAGATATATTAATAATATCCATAAGTGAAACATCTTTTAAGTCAGGTATGATAACACCAACTTCATACCAAATTAGATCTATAACTAATTTTAAATCATCAGATGTGATAGTAATTTCAGGTATGATATTCTTAATACCTTGTAATACGATATAACCAATAATTTGGCGTGTGTCTTCATATTCTAATGCTTTAGCAACTAAATCTTCAGTTATATAATCTAAACTATTTAAGAATGCTTTGTATAAATCAGTAATAGCACCAGCTACTTCTAGTGAATCAATGCTTTCCATTACTTCTACTACTTGAGCAATAACATTTGCAAGCATTTCATTATCAGTTACTAAACCAGAAACTAATGGAGCAGCAACTAATACAGCATCCTTCGCAAAGTCAAGAACTACTGCTAAATCTTCATTACTTACCACATTGTCTAATAATACTTTAACGATTGCTTCTTTTAATTGAACAACGTTGTATGCTATTTCTTGATTATTAGAACTACCTAAAAGTTTTTGAAGTTTTGGTAAAACTTGAACTGTACCTTGACGATATACTTTCAAGCATTGAATAATAATATTAGCAAGTGCATTAGAAATTTCATAATCATTACGTACTAATAATTCATTGATGCCTTGTAATGCAGTTTCGATTTCACTTCCCGCAAAACTTGTTGCTAGAGAGTTTAATTTAACTTGAGTAACATAGTCACCATAATAAACAAGACCTACTACTTGATCATTATTTAAACCAACGAAATTTAATACTAATGAAGCGATAAAGCCTGGAATATTGTCTTTATTATTTACACTTTCATCTAATATTATATTAACTATTGAAGATGCAATTTCATATGTAACACCATGTTCATAAGCTATTGTGCAAGCTTCTTTAATTAATTGATTGTTTTTATCATATGCTTCAACGTCATCAGCATCTTCACGATTACCAATTGTTATTGATAGTGTGTATTCATAGATTTTGTTAATTTCGGCAACTGCTTTACTGATATATTCGATACTTTCAGTCTCAGATGAAGTTTTATAACCAACAGCTTCAGCTCTAACAGTAAATGAAAAATTTTCATTTATGTTCTTTACTTGAAAACTATTAGTTGATGCTATGTAAGTTTCCCCATTTATTGTTACAACATATGTCGTAGCATTATTAACTTCGTCCCATGTTATTAGTCCTTCTTCATTAATCTTTACATTTGTTGGTACTTGTAAAGTTTGAATATTCTTATTAGTTGCACAGCCATATAAAACAAATATTGATAATAGTGCAACAACTAAATTAACAATTTTTTTCATATTCTACTCCTTAAATTAATTTACAATTTATTATACTAAAATTTAGTCAAAAAGTAAAGTGCTTAAGTTAATTTTTACCAAAAAAATAATCATAATTTAATGCTTTGTTGAAAAAAGTTAACCATGTACTACATGATTAACTCATAATTTATATCAAAATTTGAAAAAGATTCTACAATTGCTTGTCTAGTTCTTCTTCAACATACTTAAATTTCTTTACTTTTGGCTTATTGATAATCCTTCCTCTAAAAACAACCATACTTGGTTCACGTAGTGTGGTAATATCCTCTAAGGGATTGTTATCAACTATTAATAAGTCACAAGATTTATTTTCTTCCACACTACCAGTTTCATTATCAATCCCCGCAATTATAGCATTTAATAAAGTTGCATGATAAATTGCTTCACGGTTATCATTTTTAACATATTTTATAAAATAATCAAGTTCGCGCCAAGTATCATAATGAGTAACAAATGGACAAGCAGTATCAGTTCCAATTCCTACTTTAATGTCATTATCAAGACAAGTTTTAGAAGCAGAAACAATTCCTTCAAATACTATGTTACCATTGTACTGAGTTAAATCAGTGGCTTTACTGATTGAACGGTCAAATTTTGCAAGGGGAATTGCTGGTGAAATTGTGGTAATTAGTGAAGCATTATGTTCTTTAAATAGGGCAATTATTTCTTCATCTAACTTTGCGCCATGTTCAATTGTATCAACCCCATTTTCTAAGGCTAATTTTACACCAAGAGGAGATTCAACGTGGGCCGCAACTTTATACCCAAGTTCATGAGCTCGCTTGCATGCCGCATTAATTATTTCAGGACTCATTTTTAATTCACCTGGTTCACCCTTCTTCTTGGCATCAAGAACACCACCAGTAATCATTAATTTGATTAAATCAGGTTTAGTTTTACTAATTTCATCAATGTAATATCTTGCACTATCAATATCAGTTGCTTCATATGCTAAAATACCTGCCATATGTCCTCCAGGTACTGACAATGCCATATTTGATGCAAGTATTCTAGGACCTTTAATTTTGCCTTTATTAATATTTTCACGAATTGTTGAATCAATATTTGATAAACCACCGACCGTTCTTATCGTAGTTACACCACTTAATAATTCCGTTTTTGCATATTTTGCGCAAAGTTTATAAACGATATAGCGAGTTAGTTTAAAAGATAATAATTTATTTACTGATTCTTTATTTTGTTTCTTAGTATCTTTGGGCATGCCAGAGCCAGGAAGATGAACATGCATATTGATTAAACCTGGTAAAACATATTTACCTTTTAAATCAACTATTTTCATACCAGTTGGTTTATTTTTAGTAATTTCTTTTATTCTTCCATCTTCTACAATTATACTGTAACCAGCTAATGGTTCCATATCTTTTTTACCATTTAAAATTATGCCATTAGTTAATGCATATTTCAATTTTAATCACCTCTTGTATTAGTCTTAATTGATAATTTTTTATTTTATTTATAGAAAATATTTACTTACTACTTAGTATTTTTTTAATTACCCAAAATTGAAATTTTTTAGGCATTATATTTAGTAATCTTAAGTAAAAATTAGCATTTATTTTATACGCAAATTTAGTCTTTTTACTATTTAGTACTTTTGCCACCTTTTTTGCAAGTTTTTCTGGTGGAATGTTTTTAGTTTCAATTTTATCGACAATTTGTTTAAATTTATTAGCATTATAATCATATATTTTAGTGCTATGACAAAATTCTTCTAAACTCTTGGTTGAAGCATTTAACATATTAGTCTTTACTGCCCCTGCTCTTATAACCGAAACGTCTATTCCTAATAATTGTAATTCCATTCTTAAAGAATAACAATACTTATCAAGCGTTGATTTAGTAATAGCATAAATACCCGTAAAAGGAAGGGGATTAAGCGGAGCAAGTTCACTAGTTATTGTAATTATTCTGCTACCTTTAGCGAGTAGTGGCAAAAAGGTTTTATTAATTAGATAACAGCCGAAAAAGTTAATTTTAAATATTTCTTCAAATTTATTGTAATCAATTTCTACTAATGAATTCATAGTATATTTTCCTGCAAGATTGATAATTCCATCAATTCTATCAGTAATGGTACATACCTGATTAAAAACGCTAATTACCTCAAGTTCATTAGTAATATCGCACTTAAATTGTTGATATTTATTATTTTTAACATCATCATTATTGATTATATCTAAACCAATCACAAAATAGCCTTCAGATAATAATTTAAGAATGGTTGCTCTCCCCATTCCTCCACTTGCCCCAGTAACAATAACATATTTCATATGCGCTCCTATTAATTTGTATTATATAATGTAAATTATACCATCTTAATTAAACATTATCAAGATAAAAGGATTACGCTTAATAAAAAGTGTGTTTATTTTTTAAAAATGTCCCAACAATAAATATTATGGTTTAATACCCTAGGAGGTATTAACCATGAAGAAAGTAGAATAAAGATCTAATCGTAAATAATAATATTTTAGATAAATACGATGCTCACTCTAGAATTCCTAGATTAAAATACTTTGGTGAATGTTTAGAAATGGATGCTTGTGAAGATTATTGGTTAGGTATTGATTTTGGTAAAATAACTTTACATGGTGCCATTGATAATGCAACTGGAACAGTTTGTGGTCTATATTTTGATAAACACGAGACTTTAAATGGTTATTATCATCTATTTGAGCGTATTTGGCGTAAATATGGCGTTCCAGCTAAATTTTTAACTGATAATAGAACTGTATTTATATATAATGGTTTAAAACAAAAATCAATTAACCAAGTTAATAATACAAATATATGTTGATGCTTATTATTTACCATCTGTTACTAACTGTTTCATAAAAATAAAGCAATTATTTATTTTACATTGTTTGACAAAACCCCTACCAACTTTGAAGTTGATAGGGGTTTTTTATCAGTATAATTTTTTACAGAGCCTTTTTAATTTTTTCATCACAAAATATTATCTAAAACATATTTACAAATGTTTTAACTTTGTTCTTCTATTTTTTCAAACTTAGAAAAGACAGACATATTTTCATTTACGATAAATGTATAGGTTGCATCTGTTGAAATTAATGTCTCACTTTGGTCAGTACTAGTATACCAGCCTACAAATCTATATCCTTCAACTTTGACATGCGCAGTAAGAGTTATTTGTGTACCTTTTTCAACTCTTCTACCATTACCAAAATCAATCTCTTGACCATTTTCGGTAATGTAACCAGCTTCAGTAGGATAAGCATTAAATAAGTGCATCTCTTTTTCGATAAATTTTGCGTAAACGTGTCTTTCTTCGTTCACCATAAAAGTATACGTAGCGTCCGTAGAAACTAATTTTTCAGATTGGTCAGAATCGAAGTAAAACCAACCAACAAAGTTATATTCAGATTCAGCTACGGCAGTTAGCGTTATTTCTGAACCTTTTTCCATCATTTTTCCATTGCCAAAATCTACTCTCTGTCCGTCTTCCAATAAATAACCACCGTCGTAAGGGCTACACTGTGCAAGAAAACGCACTAGTTCAATAACCTTCAAAGTTATAACAACTTTTAATTCAGGATTATTTAAATATGTATATGTTATTGTGTACGTTCCTTCTTTACTTGCATCAAACATACCATTTTCAGTATAGTTAATTGTACTCTCAATCCTATATTCTAGCCCTAAAATAAGCCTTTCATATTTGTCGCCAATCTTACCAAGTAAAGGTAGTCCCTCAGGCAAAGCATAAAATTCTTGATTTAAGTTTAGTAAATATTCAGTAACTAAATTGCCATCATTGTCCAAATAAAATCCATAATCTGATGAATCTTCTAATTTAATTTCTGTAGCAATTGCTCTAAACAATGCGGTCAAATGCAAATTGTTTGTTTCTTCATTTACAATAAATGTATGCTTAAGTTCTGTAGATAGTAGGCCTTCGATACTATAATAATCAGCAGATATGAACCATCCTACAAAATAGTAGCCTTCTTTTGCTTTAACTTCTATTGTAACCTCAGAATTTTCAGGTAAATCATCGCGATAAAAACCATCTTCTGAAACGTAAGGGCCATCAACAAATTCTCCACCATTTTCAATTATCGCACTTACAGAGAAAGCTTTTTCGAATCTAGCATAAACAGTAGTTTCTTTCATTACAATGAATTCATGAAGATATTCGGTAGAAATAAGCGTTGCATTTTCTCCTTCGCCATCATACCACCCTACAAATTTACTATAAACATACTCTCCTGAAGCAAAAACTTTAACTTTTTCTCCTTCTCTAACCGCAATTTCAAGTCTTTTCATATTTTGAGGTGTTTCATTTTCATTATACTCAAAAACATAACCACCTTCATCTGCAATTACTGTTAGTGTAACCATATCCTTTTCAATAAATCTTGCAAAGATATACGTATTACCAGTTATAGTGAACGTTTCAGTTGCGTTTGTTGAATAATGGCGTTTTTCTTCGCCAAAATTGTTTGCTATATACCAACCACCAAACTTATATCCTTCTTTAGGTTCGGCTGTTAACGTAAGTGTACCACCGAGATCAACTTCCTCACGATAGCCATCAGGATCTTTTACAATGATTTTATCATTCATTTTAATAATACCTTTTTCGACGTCTTCCGTTTCTATATAAGAGTAAGTTTCAGCTTTTGGCACTTCTACAGTAAGTGAGGTTTTAACCTCTTCATCGTATTTGTACGTAATGGAAATTTCATATGTACCTGTTTTTTCATAATTAACTTTACTTGCATCAACAATGAATTCTGAAGCATTGAGCGTGCGTCCTTTTTCATTTTTAACAACGAGATTAGCTAGATTTGGCATTTCTTTACTATCTAAATTATAATAAAAATTACCATATTCAAAGCCATCGCAACTTACCGTTAAATTTGTAATTATTTCAACAAACACTGCCTTTATATGCTCATCTTTACCATTTTGATAGTATATATACTCACTTTCAAGAGAGATAGGTTCTTCAGAACATTTTCCATTTTCGTCTACAGAATACCAGCCGATGAATTTATATCCTTCTGCAGGAGTAGCTACAATTTTTCTAAAATCATGAAGAGGGAAATACTCTAAGGTCTCTGGAGTGTCACTTTTAGTTATAGGATACTTACCATAGCGAACATCCTCAACCTTACCCTTACCGGAAAATTCCACTGTAAGATTTGAGAATTGGTTAGAAACATGTACCATAAAGCTATTATCAACGTCTTCCGAAACTAGCTTATATTTTACATAATATTTTCCTTCTTTTCTAAAGTCTAGTCCATCATAATCTATAGTATAATCACCAAAATAAAGAGGAACGTATTCATACGGATCCTCTAATTCATCATTACGACGAAGCCCCGTTATTTCTAGTTTTAAAAGATCAATTTCTGGCGCACCAGGTTTATAAAATATAGATGTTGCAATATATTCCGTTGGTTTCCCATTATGAAAACCTAATGGTATGTTAGATTCTCCTGGTTCTATTCTAACTTGATAAACCTCTTGCTTGTTAGAAAATTCAGGTTTAATTGTAAACAATGCTAAAATGGTTAAATCATACTCACCTTGTTTTACTTCATATACAAGTTCATCTGAAAGTTTTTGGCCAACTATACCACCTTCATGACATACATACCATCCACCAAAATCAAATGTTCTATCTGGAACGGCGGTCAATTTATATTCATACCTTTTATCAGCAAACAAAAATGACTTCTCATTTAATAACTCATCTACCTTGTCATTTACATAGAACTTCCCACCAGTTGTTGTGATTGCCGAAACATCACCATTTTTCTCGGATATATGAATAGTTATACTAGCCCATAGTTCTTTATTTTCTTTAGCAATAAACTCTACTCTATAACTTCCTTCTTTTGAATAGTCTAATTTATCAAGTCCAATTATATCATATTGCTCAGGAGATAAAAGAGTATACATTAATTTTTCATTTTTACGTTTTAAACCTTTAATCATGAGGGCAGTTATATCAATATTATTAGGATTACCTGGTTTAACATATAGCTCAGTAGCAGCTCTTCCGTCAGGAAACACGACAGGGACGCCTGATTCTCCAGGGAATGCCCACAATTGATATACTCCATTTAGATCACCTGCAAATTTTGCTACTATTGTTTGCTCGCCTTCTTCGACTGTATATTGAGGAAACTGTGATGTAGAAAATGGTTTATCTTCTATAACTCCATTTACTTGTCTATATAATCCTTTATAATCAACATCATAGCCGCCCCATAACGATATATTAATAAGTGTTCCTTTTTTTATGTAAAAAGTCTTTTCTTCATCACTATTGATACTAAATTCTCTTACTATATCCCTTAAATAACCTTTTGTTTTTATTTTTACATCAACTATTCCCACACAAGGCCCTTGATTTTTTATCGTAACTTTTTCTCCGCTTTCCGCATCAATAAAGATAAACATTGAAAAAGAATCAGTTTCAAATGTTAATTTTCCGTCCTTGAACTCACTGTCAAGTTGTTCAACTTCCTCTTCACTCTTAACGTGGAAAACCCAATATTTTGTTGCTCCTTCAATCGGAGTAGGCACTGATACTTTAACTTTTCCATTTGGTTGAACTTTTACACCATTTGATTGCACAGAAATATCCATTGCCACCAAATCAGAGCCTTCATAAGTTTGAAATTCATCAGGTAATTTTTCTACTGACTGCAGAACGTTTTCATCGGTTGCCTGTAATTTCTCAGTTATAAGTTTTGCCTTTTTTTCAAAGTTTCCTCCTATTAATGTAACTCCATTATCGCTTTTGAGTTCATTTAAGCTTTTATTACAACTACTACAACTATTGCAACTTGAAAATAAGCTTACACTTATAACCATTAGAATAGCCAAAATAATGTTTCGATGTTTTCTTTTCATATTTTTGCTCCTTTTTATTTTTAGTTATATTGAAAATTGTTATATGCAACAATTTAACAATTATCAATGTTTTGACATTGATTTTGACACTTATGTGTCACTTGCGGTTATTTTGCTTCTCTATGATACTCAGATATTAATATTTCTTGTTTAAATATTATAAGTCAATATCATTCCGCCAAATAATATTTAATAATTGCTTCAAAAAGCAAAAAAAACCTTATTCAAGTTAATTACACTATTAAGTTGCATCCCCTCCCATCTTTAATTGATATTTATCTATATAAGTTTAAATAAAACATCCCTATCTTAATATAGAAAAGCTCTCTATTCCTATAGAGGGCTGCTTTTGTAACTTGATGTTTCATAAGAATGCTAAAAATCAGACTTAGGAAGATTTATTTAATTCACATATATTTTAGCATAAGCACATTCATTTGAGAAGTGCCATTTGGCACCCCTTTGTATTTTTTTACTCTTAATACCTCTTAGATTATATCTTATGAACGCTAAATCTTTTTATTACCAATCATTATATAAATCTTAAAAAGCGAAATTGTTTATTTAATATTATTTGATTAATATTCCTATATTTTCATAATTTTAATTAGAGCCGTTGGATTTAGTCAAACGGCTCTTAGTTATTTAGATTATATAAACTGGTTGGAGGTTTTGATACACCTTTAAATTTATTGAGAGAATATAAAACGGACCCCCAATAAATTTATAGCATTTTATATTTGCAATAAAAACACTTTAATACACTTTCACTGTTAACCACGCATAAGAAAGATTCCCATATATTATAATATCAAAATACTATTTTAAAATCTGCTAATAATATTAAACTATTTTACAAATTGAGAAATAGAGCTTTCTATATATAATCTTACAAAAATAATTTACTATTTGTGTGACAAAAAGTGGTACCAACACATACTTTGGTACCACTTATATTCTTTAATTTTTTATATATTTGACCCTCATTAACTTTAAAGGTCATAATCCCCCCAATAAGTTTAAAGGTATTTTTTATTGACCCCCAGTTAATTTAAAAGACCATTATTTTTTAACTTTCTTTCTATTTCTTTTTAGTAAATATTTTTTTGCTTGCATCAGCTAGGTCAACAAATGTTTTTTTCTTGATAGCAAACCAGAAAATTGCAAAGCCACTAATTCCTACAACAACTACTGATCCAACTATGATTCCAGCAATCGCTCCGCCAGATAATCCTTTCATTTTTGGAGCATCTTCATAAACAGCTGTAAGTGTTGTTTCTCCAGTTACCATGAATGTATAACTTCTCTTTGTGCTTACTACATTCCCATTTGCATCTTTCCAACACTTAAACACTTTACCTGCCTTGGGTTCATTAGCAGTAATAGTAACGGTTTCGCCAACTATGAGTTTGCCTCCACCTATGCCACCAACAACCTCTACATCAACTTTTACAAGTTTTGCTATCGTGAGATCGGCGATCTCCGCTCCGTTTTCGTCAAAGTGTTTTCCACAGAACGTGCAGTCCTTGTGTCCTTTCACGCCTTCCGTTTCCTCGGTTGCCGGTATTTCGTCTACCCACGCGCCGAAACCGTGCGCCTTGGGAATAACCAGCGTGCTTTCGTCTGCGATAGGCTTGGTTGCCGCTTCGTCCTCGAACTTAACTTCGCAGCCATCGCACTTGTAATACGGTTTTTTGCCTTCTTTAATGCAAGTGGCATCCTCACCCGGAACAAGCGCGGTATGATGCGTGGTATGCGCGAGCGCAGGCTCGATTACATAGCCGCAGTCAAGGCATTTGACTGGATCGTCCTCTGTCGCCTCTGTTCTGTCGGGACGGTGCGCCGCTTTGTCTTTTGTTATATCGCAGTTTTTGCACTCGTGAAAGTGTGCTTCCTTATCAGCAGACCATTCGGTTTTGAAATCGTGAATTACTGTTTGTGCAAGCGTGATTTCACTGCTGCAGGCAGCGTCCGCAAAGAGTTTACCACATTCCTCGCGCTGACACTCGTAATACTCGATGTTTCCGTCCTTACCGGGGGCAACATCGGTATGTTCAATGCGGTTACATTTATGTCCTGCGGGAATGATCGCATTCTCGATTGTCCACGGCATCGTACATTCAACGTCGACAAACTTTTTTGCACACCCTTTGCAGTCGTACTGTTCTTTCAATCCGGGCACGGTACAGGTTTCCGGTTGCCCCTGATCTGTCAGCACGACATTTAAATGCGGGCAAGGCAACGGCGTCGAAACGATTACGACAAATCGAATTTCCGTCTTGTCAGCATTCAATGTGCCCGATACCCCCTGTAATAATTCGCCTCCCGTAATGTTAATATCACAGAGCCACTCCGACCAAGGATAAGCAAACTCCGGAAAACGTTTCCCCTCTGGCGCGGTTACGGTGACGGTGGCGTAAGGCTGGTTCGTGTTGAATCTGTTTTGCAACGAAACATTCGCCCAATCAACCGTTATTTTCATTCCGTTTTTCTCGGTGATGTTCAAATCGGCTGTAGGATTCTCTATGTAGGGTTGGGCAAAGTCGAGATCGATTGACTGCACGGTGTTATCAAAACGAAGCAACACGCATACAACTAGCGTGGAGTCGGAAATGCTTTGACTTACCAATTCGCCGTTTTTTACCGTAATCTGAACATCTTGCGCATTAGCCGGCAATTTGCAGTTTGCCTGGGCAAAAAACTTGTAAACAAGCACGATATTACTTGTCAACTCGGTTACATTTGCCATGCCGTTCCCGCTCTTTTGGTAGGAATTATAGTTGGTAGTTTGCCAACAGTAAACTCTCCCCTCCTTTATGATGGGAAACTCCAAAGCCTTGTAGGGTGTTCCGACCGTCCAATACGGCACTTCTATATCAAGTTTTGTAATGAACTCATCCGCTCCGCATTCGCTGCATTTTCCGTTCGCGAAGGTATGATTGAGATAATCGCCGTACTCATGTCCGCATTCCACTCCGTTTTCTATGTGAGTACATACGGCACGGCGATTACACGTTGCCGTACCACCTGTTGCCATGTGCCTACGGGTGGTATCTTCTTCCCCGCAATACACGCAGTAGGAAAAGTGTCCTTCTCCCTCGGTGAAATATTTTGTGGCAACCACGTATGCGTGTTCTATTTTCTCCTGATACGTGGCTCCGCAGACCTCACATTCCGCACCTGCAAAACACGTCGATTTTCCGCCGTGGTGTTTTTCTTTAACGGGGTTGCCGTTTTCGTCTTTTTCAACTTCGCCGCAACGACACTTTGAAATATGATATTCCGTGTCTTCGACGTCGAATTGCCAGATATAAGTGTGTTTTCCTTCGGGATTTACGTGTCCGCAAGTTCCACATTTGACGTTACAGCCGTAAGCGTAATCATGCGTCGAATATCTTGAACCTTTGTCAAACTGATACGCAACGCCCGGACAATCTTCCGCGGTACATTTCGTATATCCGTGGTGGTCGTTTCCTATCGGTTCGATCTCTTCAACCCATGTATGCTCGTGTCCGCCGGAAACGCTGTATACATATATAGGAATATCGCACGTCTGCCCGTCCGCCGCCGTTGCGGTTATGTACATCGTTCCGCCGTCCATAGCGTTCACCGCGGTAATCTGATAATTGCAAACGTACGTGTTTAATATCTCCGATTTCTGCGTTTCGACGATAGTCCCTACAGGAGCGATTTTCTTTTCGAACGTGTAGGGCGCGGGCGCGCCGACAAGCCAGAAAGCCGTATCCGTATAAGGAGTGCATAAACTGCTGTTGAACGGTACGCCAATTTGCGGATAAGCATTCAACGACCACCCGAACATATGATTCATGCCTTTGGTAACGACAAAATCGACGTTGAAATAATATTCTCCTAAATTCGTTGTCCAAACCTCTATATCTTTTCCTTTGCCGATTTCAAACCCCGGAATATTTATCGCGCTTAAATATTCGGCCTCTTTCGACGCATCGAAAACATATCCCGTTTTCGGCTCAAACGTCACTCTGACGACGTACGGCGTATCTCTCGTTATTTCGGAGTTTTCAATTGTGCTCCATAAATAACCGGGCGCCTCTTTCCACAAACAACAGGAATGTCCGTTGCTGAATATTACGTCAATTCTTGCCGTATAGTTTGCGTCTTCAGGAACAACGAGCGTTTTTTTCGTTTCATCAACGAAATTAAACATCGAAACAAGTTTATCGCCTATTTTCGTTTTGTTAAAAGAAACTCCGACGTTTTCGATCGTAACTTTTTCGCCATCGTCCGCTCGTGCGACAATCTCGCCTACAAACACAATGCCGAGCATAAGTGCAAGGCAGATTGTAAAACTGCATAAAAGTGTAAAAATTTTGGAATTAAGCGTTTTTGTGTGTGTCATAATAGTATTTCCTTTCGATTTTTTTGAAACATGTTCTGTGTCACATATGTGACTTAAAACCAATATAATGATGATGTGGTCAATAATTATAAAATTACACTATTTAAAAATTGAAAACATATAGTCTAATCTTAGATATAAATGCAACGTGATTTTATTTTCAGTTATATGCTATAACCAAGTTTTACGCCTTTAATCTTCATGACTCACTTCTCTTATATGATTTTCATTTATCAAATAACTCTATCTACTTTACTTTAAATAGTACCTAAGTGCCTGTATTTTAACATTTATAATTCTTAATATAGAAAAGCTCTCTATTCCTATAGAGGGCTGCTTTTGTAACTTGATGTTTCATAAGAATGCTAAAAATCAGACTTAGGAAGATTTATTTAATTCACATATATTTTAGCATAAGCACATTCATTTGAGAAGTGCCATTTGGCACCCCTTTGTATTTTTTTACTCTTAATACCTCTTAGATTATATCTTATGAACGCTAAATCTTTTTATTACCAATCATTATATAAATCTTAAAAAGCGAAATTGTTTATTTAATATTATTTGATTAATATTCCTATATTTTCATAATTTTAATTAGAGCCGTTGGATTTAGTCAAACGGCTCTTAGTTATTTAGATTATATAAACTGGTTGGAGGTTTTGATACACCTTTAAATTTATTGAGAGAATATAAAACGGACCCCCAATAAATTTATAGCATTTTATATTTGCAATAAAAACACTTTAATACACTTTCACTGTTAACCACGCATAAGAAAGATTCCCATATATTATAATATCAAAATACTATTTTAAAATCTGCTAATAATATTAAACTATTTTACAAATTGAGAAATAGAGCTTTCTATATATAATCTTACAAAAATAATTTACTATTTGTGTGACAAAAAGTGGTACCAACACATACTTTGGTACCACTTATATTCTTTAATTTTTTATATATTTGACCCTCATTAACTTTAAAGGTCATAATCCCCCCAATAAGTTTAAAGGTATTTTTTATTGACCCCCAGTTAATTTAAAAGACCATTATTTTTTAACTTTCTTTCTATTTCTTTTTAGTAAATATTTTTTTGCTTGCATCAGCTAGGTCAACAAATGTTTTTTTCTTGATAGCAAACCAGAAAATTGCAAAGCCACTAATTCCTACAACAACTACTGATCCAACTATGATTCCAGCAATCGCTCCGCCAGATAATCCTTTCATTTTTGGAGCATCTTCATAAACAGCTGTAAGTGTTGTTTCTCCAGTTACCATGAATGTATAACTTCTCTTTGTGCTTACTACATTCCCATTTGCATCTTTCCAACACTTAAACACTTTACCTGCCTTGGGTTCATTAGCAGTAATAGTAACGGTTTCGCCAACTATGAGTTTGCCTCCACCTATGCCACCAACAACCTCTACATCAACTTTTACAAGTTTTGCTATAGCTAGTGTGCTAAGTTCTTGTCCTTTTTCATCAAAATGTTTGTGACAGAAAGCACAATCTTTATGTCCTTTTACTCCTTCTGCTTCTTCAGTTGCAGGTATTTCGTCTATCCACGGTCCAAACTTATGTGCCTTTTGTATAACAAGTTTACTTTCATCTGTAATTGGTTTTGTTGCCTCTGAATCCTCAAACTTTAATTCACAACCGCTACATTTATAATATGGCTTTCTGCCTTCTTTCATACAAGTTGCTTCTTCTCCATCAACAAGTGTAGTAATATGGGTTGTGTGTAATAGTGCCGGTGTTATGATATATCCACAATCAAGGCATTTAACAGGATCTTCTTCTGTCGCTTCGGTCCTATCAGGGCGATGTGACGCCACATCACGTATTTCATCACAGTTTTTGCATTCGTGGTAGTGACTATCCTTGTTTGAAGACCATTCAATATTGAAATCATGAATAATTGTTTGTGAAAGCAAGATTTGCTTTGTGCAAGCCGAATCAGAAAAGATTTTTCCACAATCTTCTCTTTCACATTCATAATACTCTATGTTTCCATCTTTACCCTCAGAACAAGTTATTTCCTCGTGAAGTTTTAGTTTATGTGCTTTTGGAATTATCGCTTCTTCAGCTTTCCACTCTACAGTACAAGTTGAATCAAAAAATTCTTTTCCACAATCTTTACATGCGTACTTGTCTTTTACACCATCTTCGGTACAAGTTTCAAGTTTTCCTGCTTCTTTTAACATTACGTTAGTGTGCTGACACTCTACCGCTTTAACGGTTTGAATGGTCAGCGTCAATTCTGTTAAATCCGCATTTTGGCTAGCTACCAATGCTTTCCCACCAGAAATATTTAAATCACAAAGCCAATTATCCAAAGATACTTTGCTTACATCCTGAAAAAATTTTCCTTCTGGTGCTTTTATTGTTACTTCAACTTCTAAAAGTGAATTTTTATAAATTTTATCATCGACTAATGGCCCGATATTATTTATTGTAATCTCATATCCATTTTTCTCAGAAACTTTCACTGATTCAGCCGTAAGACCTACAATAGGTTGTGATACATCAATATCCAAGGATTGAACCACACTATCAACGCGAAGCAATACAAGCACAGCTAAAGCTCCATCATTTTTCCTTATTTCTTTGCTTAATACTTCACCATGAGTTAATGATAGGTTAATATCATCAACGTTTTCAGGAAATTTACAATTTGTTTGTGGTTTGAAGGCATAAAGTATTACACTATTTTCTTTAATGAAGGTCGTATCGAAGTTGTGAGAACCACATAAATAACTATTTCCATCGCGAGTATAGGCTACCTTGTAAAAGTAGATTCCCAAATCGATAACATTGCCTTTTATAACATTAGGATAAAACAATGGTTTATACGCCATTCCTTTATAAAACTCAGGAACGTCGATTACGACTTCTCTAATATATTCATCCGATGAACACAGCGTACAAATTCCATTGACAAAGTTGTGTGGAAGAAAATCACCGTATTCGCAACCACATACTTTGCCATCATGTTCATACTGACACTTCGCACGTGTTTGACAGGTTGGTGTTCCTCCCTCTGGTGAGTGTCTAAGTGAAACATCTTCTATTCCACAATACTTGCAAAAGCCAAGGTGTGTATATGTACCATCGTTGTTTTTGAACGATCTATACTCATATTTATGCCCAGTAGGCAGAAGATATTGTTGTCCACACACCTCACAATTTGCGCCAGTTAAGCAAGTTTGTACTCCACCACTATGTGCTTCTTTTATTACGTTACCACTTTCATCCTTTTCAAATTCACCACAATCACATTGATGTACGTGATATTTTTCATCAGTTTTGTCAGGAACAATGTTGAAATGATGTTTGGCGTCAGGATTACCAAGATCACCACATTTTTTGCACTTCACATTGCAACCTGAATAGAAATCGTGTTTTCCATATTCCGATCCTTTATCTAATGTTACGCAAACGCCAGGGCAACTTGGATCAGTACACTTTGTATATCCATGATATTCAAAGTCTATTTTGTCAAAATCACTCCAAGTGTGCTCATGTCCACCTGATACGGCTGCTACCGGAATAGGAATGTCACAAGTTTGACCATCAGCTGCTATCGCGGTGATGTACATCGTACCACTGTCCATAGAATTAACCGCTGTTACACGATAGTAACATATTGATTCCTCAAATACGTTAGAAACTTGCAATTCTGTGCCAATAGGCGCAGATTTTATCGTGAAATTATATGGACCTGGTGCACCTCTAAGCCATATTCCTGTGTCGGTATACAATGTGCCGATTTTACCTGTTACCTGTTCTCCAATAATTGGATTTATTTGAGCAGGATATCCTATATAAGTCATTCCTTTTGAAATAACAAAGTCCATTTGTATAGCTGTAGTTATTATATTTTGTCCAGCAAAGTCCCAAAGTTCAATGTCTTTGCCTTTGCCGAGTTCAGCACCAGAAACCTTGAGTTTTCTTTTTAGCATTTCGGTATCGGTAGATATAGCATATCCAGTTTTAGGTTCAAAAGAAACCCGAATACAATATGCAACGTTTTGCTCGATAAGTTGACTTTCAACTCTATCCCACAAAAGCGATGTATTGTTATTACTCCATAACGTTTGTTTTTGCCCATTGCGGCATACCTCTATGATAGTCGCTGTATAGTTTGCATCTGCTGGCACTTTTAGTTTTTTTGTTGCTTTGTCCTCGAATTCGAACGCAGTTACAAGACTATCCCCTACATTCGTTTTATTAAATGCAACTTCAAGAGTGTCGATTGCTTCTCCTTCCGCATGTGCTATGTTTTCAGAATTAACCAAAACTATACCAATCATTAAGGCAAGACATATGGTAAAACCAAGAACAAACGACAATAAATTTATTTTATTTTTTCTATTATGTATCATAATTGTAGCTCCTTGTTAAGTTCTTTAAACTAGTTATAATAATTTGTGCTTTTTCACAAAATCATAGTAAAGGTGTCTAATCTCTTTTTATTTATTAAATTTGTGAAACATCTAATACACAACAAAATAGTCTACACCCGAAATATTTTCAAATTTAAACGACGTTGCACCAATTGATTTCATAGAATAGGCAAATCCCGGATTTTCATTTGTACCAATAAGTGCGTTTACAGCAGTTGTGCCAATTTGCATATTCAGGCTTTCAGCTGTCCCAATTTTTAAAACAGCATTGAGTGTATCAAAAAAATCTGCTGTATCATCAGATGAAAGATTGTTTAGTGCAAGTGATTTATGTGTAATACTGTAGGAAAAATTTTTTTCTGTTTTCTCTATACGCACTGTAGATGAAATGTATAGATTATTAGGAATATACTTTTTGAAATACTTATAAGGGAACTCTTTCATATCTTCTTTGAAGGGCGTAAGATCAAGTTTTGCCACAGCATTAAAGTTCGCACTACCATTTTCAGCAATCTCTGAAAAGTCTACTTGAACAATAGTAACAGAAACTTCCTTTTCACCAAGTTTTATTTTTCCTCCTGTTTGTTCATAAAACACGGTTTGAGCAATTGCTCCAACTTGTTTTTCTGTAAGTGAAAGATTACTGGTCATACTTTTATCCACAAGTGAAGTTAGATTCACTGAATAACCGTTATAACCTTTTCCTTCTTCATAAGAGACAAGTCCTTCAATTTTTTTATTAACTTCAGATTTCATATCAATAAAATCGTTATCACCATAAGCATTTGGACAAATTATTGATTCATCTACTTCTTTGGTAAGAGTCTTAAGTTGCCCTGTAGTGCGAAAAAGATCTATACCATAAGTTTTACGAATGTAAATATATCCGCCTATAACGACAACACCTAAAATTGCCACAATAAAGATTAAACTTATAATTAGTTTTTTAATTAGTTTCATAAAAACTCTCCTTCTTGATATTAGGCCGCTTATTAAAAGTTAAGCGACTCTTTATATTATAAATGTTATGTATCATTCTAAATTAATCCAAAGTGCAGGTACAATTCCCCCCATACTATGAGCAACATTTAGCGCACCAGGATATAGCCCACATCTTACAACATGAACATCAAGTCCTTTGTTAAACGAAGCCATTGCATCAAACGCAGAACGCGTCAACCATGTTACTGTTCCTTCAGTTTTACTAAAGTCTCCTCTTCCTTCATTTAAATAAGAACAAAGCCCTTGGAATCTTGCAAAATCTGTTGTACCCAATGCCCTTGCTGGATCATTACCCATTCCCTTAGAAAACCCATACGCTTCAGTGGTTACTTCTTGTAAAGATAACAAGAATATTTTGTCATTGGTATCATTGGCTTGTTCTGCATAATTGTTTTTCCCATCTTTATAATAATTAGGATAATTGTTTGGATTGCAACTTCTCTCACTATTATCCACAAGTGTTATTTTAATGATTTCTTTTTGTAAATCATTAAACACATCGTTATAGAAGGTTTCATTTAGCCATTTACGAATAAAAGTGTACTCCCAATTATTAGCGTAAGTTCCTTCAGGTACGCCATTGTCCGCATTATAAGAAATAGCAGTATTTGTAGTAGTATAATTCAACTGTGGTTTCCAAAAATCTAAAGCTAATTCGCTCATTAAAAATGCTGAATTATCGTTTGTTGTAAGTATTCTCCATTTTATCGGTTCAAATCTAAACCAATAAATAGATCCACCATATCCATTTCCATTTGACCAACTCCTACAATTAGTTCCAGATCCTAACCATCTAGTTGTATTTCTTGCAATACCTCGATATTTTACGCCATTATAAATAACATCCTTATACCAAATATCCGCAGCATTCTCATAATGAAGCCAATTATTATCATTTGAATCCAGTGCATATTTTGGATAATCTCCCGCAATTTCTAAAAGTTTGGCAGTTATAGTTTCATCTCTTTCGCAGCTTTGAGTCCAGTGACCAAAATAGATATAATTACCTTCCCGCGTATATTTTATTGGATTATTTCCACCACAAGTGGTGCAAACATCACAGACGTAACTATGCTTACCATTAGCAGGAATCTCAACCTTGGTATTGTAATCACATTCATCACGTTTACAGATATCGTATGCATTCCAACCGGGTAGACAATCAGGTTCTTTAGCCTCATGATGTTCAATTAAATGGCCTAATGCTTCTCTAATATTACTCTGTGTATTTGATGTATAATCACAACGTGTACATGTATCATATGACTGCCAATATCCTTCCTCTGTGCAAGTAGGATCTTTAGCTGGATGACCTACCTTGTCATGCCCGAGGGCTTGTAACCCTCTATAATCTGTATGTTCAACACATCCTTCGTTGGCACATTTATAGTATTCTTCGCTTCCCCATTTTTCACAAGTAGGCTCCACCCGTGGAATGAGTATAGACATATTATGTCCTGTTGCAGGAATTTCTTCATAACCCTCAGTTTTACCACAATAATGGCTACATCTTTTGTGTGCTTTCCAACCGCTCTCAGTACAAGTTGGATCTTTTTTCTCAACATCTTGCATGTCATGCCCAAGAACTGGAATTTCCTCTTGTTCAGTATATGTACATCCATAGTTTATACATCTTTTTCCATGCGTAAGTCCTGGTCTTTCACAACTTGGACTATAACCTTTTTCTTCCCTTAAATTATGTGAAGCAAGTTCACCATACTCAAAAGTTTCTCTACCAAAATTGCCACAAATACTACAAACTAGGCGATAAACTGCTTTTCTTTGGCAGGTTGCCTCATCAACGAGGTTATTTTCAGTAATTCTTTCAACATAATTGTGTATATGTTGTACATCGGTTTGCACTAAACCTGCAACTATGAAGTACGAAAAACTTGTTGTTTCAAAGGATATTTTATCACCATTAACAATAGTACTAAGTTCTTCTACTGTATTATCCCCTTTGATATGATAGGTAACATACCCTTCTGTTGCCTCAAATGGTATCGGCAAAGTTACCTTCACTTTGCTACCTGGTTGCACTTTTTCACCGTTTCTAGTTAAGGCTATATCAAATATAGCGATTTTAGCACTATCGTATGGTTTAGTGATTGCCATAATGGCTTCTTTGCCTTGTTTGCTTTCGCTAGATTGTTTTTTAACTTCTAGTTTGGACCCTTTTTCAAATGTTCCATACACAGTTACGCCACTTTCGTCAACCAATTTATTTACGGATTTGCATTTTTTAACGCAACTAACCATTGTAAGACATAGCGACATAATTATAATCAATGTAAAGATTTTTAACTCTTTTTTTATCATAGAAATCTCCTTTTTTGAATTTCTTTTTTATATTTCCTACCACAATATCCTTTGCGATTTGGAACCCATTTTGTAATTATTATGTGCTATCGCACTTTAACCGTGCTTGCATCTTCTATTTTTTCAATTCTCGTATATTTCATTTATAGTGAGTCAAGTACATCGGCAAGATAGTCAGATGGTACAGATTCATAAAAGAAAGCATCAATTATTTCTTCTTCTTTAGCTCTCTTTATTTTATATGCAATAGTCTCATCTGAAACGTTGTCACAAAGTAAAGCAATTTTAACTTCAGGTTTTTGCGTTTTAACTTCTTTTACTGTGTTCATGCGCATATCAAATGTTCCATCACCTGACCTAGTAACATCCATTACAAGAAAAGTTGCCGATAGTGCATTTAGCAAAGCTAAAATGCGCTCTGTTTCTTGTGAAAAACATTTCTCCACTAAAACACCAATACGTTTTAGGGCATCTGTTACCGCTTCCAAAACAAGTCTGTTTCTGATTGCAAGTACTGCTCTTTTCATCTAATACCATTTCTCCTTCTACAATATGTGGGTAATTTATTATTTATATGAAATAATTATATTACCTTTTTTATAATCCTTGAAAATTAATTCAATAGATTACTTTATTTATTTAATTAATCTTGTCGGTTACAAGTCTAAAGTTTTATGAGAATACGATCAATTTTAATTAGTGCTTACATTTTATCATAAGTCTGGTTTTTTAGAAAGTGCCATTTGGCACCCCTTTGTATTTTTAAATTTGCTTATAAAAACCAGCCGTTATTTAACCGGCTGGCTATATTTTTGTGTATATTAAACATCTTCATTGGTCTTATCCAATATTACAAGTTCTGACTCTTTTTATCAAACTTGTTTACAAAAAGAGTATATAGCATACTAATAGCGATTAGGTAAATTTAATCGTTTATGTAGGCAAGGTATTTGCTACTTTGCAAGCGTGATGGTGCTATTAAATACGTAAGCTTACAACAAGCGTGAAAACTCCCACTTGCAACTATTGCTTCTTGCTCAATTTATTACTTATGAACTATAGCTAACTAGCATTTGTAACCTTATTAATTTTTAGATTTCCGGTAGTCGCCTTATTTGCCGTAACTACGACTTTAACAGTAAATGGCCTTCCATTGCCAAAAAAGCTATATTCTCCGTCATCATTAAGCGTTAATTCGCTATCTAAAAAATATACCTTCATAGTTAAGTCTGTAGTATTTAGCAATTCAAACTTATATTTAGCTTCTTTGCCTTTCGCAACAATAAGACTAATTGTATATTCTCTACTCTCGCCTTCTAACAAATAAATATTATCCGAAGTTGCAACCCCATCACTCAAAGTAAGTTGGGTAGAATCAAAGTGCATACCAGTTACTTCGCCATAACCTATAGTTTTTCCGCCTTCCATAATTGCAAACTTATACCCTACAAAACCAGGTATTTTTGTATCAAAAGAAGCTATAACACCCTCAATAGTTCCACCAGGCATAAACATTTCTACTCCATCAGGTAAAGTAATAGTACCTATGATACTTTTTGCAACAGATGTAAAACTAAAAGTCGGTTTATATCCAGAGTAAATTGGCGTATTTCTTCCGCCTTCCTCTTTGGTAAGCAATCTTAACTTAATGGTAAATTTGTCGTAATTATTTACTGTGCCAAACTTAGTTAGCATTTGACCAGTCTTAATTTCATCTTTAGTTGCACCTTCAACAAGTAAACCAACCTCATCGTCAACAGTTGCCTTGTCTTTTGCTTTGCGGCCTATTTCGATTTTTTTTACGGTTAAGCTCTTGCCAAGTTCTTGGTTATAGATTTCGTCATTCACGTTTATCGTACCTTGGGCAATTTTGGTCGTTATGATTACTCCACTAACATTTGGAATTGTAAATACATCATGGACACCCGCAAGTAAATTTGCGGTGTCATATACTACGAAGGTAATCGTTTCGGTATTTGCCTTAACAGTGAAGTTGTCTTCGTCGGTAGTTAAATCCACTACGTTTATAACGTGTCTACCTGGTACGTTGTTTTCTTCTGGTGCTAATACAGTAACCCAATCTGTATAAGAATTCGTTTCAGCTGCAACTTCTACACAAGTAACGCCAAATAATCCACCCTCAAGTTTTTCATCTTTATTTATTTCGTACAATTCTTTATCAAGATTGATTGCGAACTTTTTAATAGTGAACACATCCACTTTTTCTTTATGTGCCCATTCCATTGTCCCATTTAGAGTAATTTTATACTTATAATTCCCTGCATTAACAGGTGCAGTGTCAGTCCAATTATCGTTTTCGTCGTCTAGACAATATTTAATGGTTATGCCGCCCTCTGTGTTGGTCACTGTTACGAGAGTATCAATACTCTTTGCAGTGCCATCGAACGTAAAGTCGATAGCCCCAACGGTGATTTCTCTTTCCTTAGGTGGAATTAAAGTACCTTCAATAGTTTTTTCTTCGTGGAAGCCACAAACAGTACAATCTCTTTGATCCACTCTGTTTACGCCGTAGCCTGCCACGGTTTTAACAGTCCACTCGCTAAACGTGTGGTCTGCCGTTCCGTCTTTTGCAAGATCGTGTCCACAGGTTGAAGGGTGCCAGTGCTGTTTTCCGTCATATTTCCAACTAGTCATATCGAACTTGTGCGTGTGGTCTAGTTGTGGAATTACTTCCTTTTTCTCATATTTACAAACCGTACAAATATACACCTTTTCGCCGTCGGTATCCTCAGTCGCTTCTACGGTGATTCTACCCTCGTCAAAAGTATGCGCCGCAGTGTCACCTTTTTCATCAGTATGAGCACACGTTGCTGGATGCCAGTGATTATTTTCATCAGTTTGCCAAACTTTATCATTGAAAGTGTGCACATGTTTTACCTTTTCAATAGATTTAGTTTTTTGATATCCACACACCGTGCAAGTGAGTGTTAACACGCCTTCGGATGTTTCGGTAGGCGCAGTAGTAACAACTCCTTCATTAAACGTATGTTCTGCTTTATCTGCCACATCTGAATGTTTTTTCTTCAATCATTCATGCCAGTGACTTGTATCGTCATACTTCCACTCGCTTGAAAATTTATGCTTTTTGCAATTACACGCAGTAAGCATTATAACAAGCATCAATACTACCGAAAGAAGTATGGCTATCGATTTTCTCTTCATATTTTTTCTCCTTTTTTGAATTTCTTTTTTATATTTCCTATCACAATATACTTTGCGATTTGGAACCCATTTTGTAATTATTATGTGCTATCGCACTTTAACCGTGCTTGCATCTTCTATTTTTTCAATTCTCGTATATTTCATTTATAGTGAGTCAAGTACATCGGCAAGATAGTCAGATGGTACAGATTCATAAAAGAAAGCATCAATTATTTCTTCTTCTTTAGCTCTCTTTATTTTATATGCAATAGTCTCATCTGAAACGTTGTCACAAAGTAAAGCAATTTTAACTTCAGGTTTTTGCGTTTTAACTTCTTTTACTGTGTTCATGCGCATATCAAATGTTCCATCACCTGACCTAGTAACATCCATTACAAGAAAAGTTGCCGATAGTGCATTTAGCAAAGCTAAAATGCGCTCTGTTTCTTGTGAAAAACATTTCTCCACTAAAACACCAATACGTTTTAGGGCATCTGTTACCGCTTCCAAAACAAGTCTGTTTCTGATTGCAAGTACTGCTCTTTTCATCTAATACCATTTCTCCTTCTACAATATGTGGGTAATTTATTATTTATATGAAATAATTATATTACCTTTTTTATAATCCTTGAAAATTAATTCAATAGATTACTTTATTTATTTAATTAATCTTGTCGGTTACAAGTCTAAAGTTTTATGAGAATACGATCAATTTTAATTAGTGCTTACATTTTATCATAAGTCTGGTTTTTTAGAAAGTGCCATTTGGCACCCCTTTGTATTTTTAAATTTGCTTATAAAAACCAGCTGTTATTTAACCGGCTGGCTATATTTTTGTGTATATTAAACATCTTCATTGATCTTATCCAATATTACAAGTCCTGACTCTCTAGCTCTTACAGCAAGTTGCGTGCGAGAACGAAATCCAGTTTTATCAAGCATATCCGCAACATGGTTTTTGACAACACCAGAAGATATGCCGAGTTTTTCAGAGATTTCTCTGTTACTGTAACCTCCTGTCATTAGGCGTAATATTTCAAGTTCTTTTTCGGTAAACTCTGTACTTAATGCAAGTCCCATTTTAACGGGTTGAAGTTTATCTGGATAAACAATTTCGCCATTTATAACTCGTTCCATAAGTGACAATATTGGTTGTTCATTTGCTTCTTTATACCAAAATCCTTCTACACCAATTTGCTTGGCGCGTTTTATATATGAACATTCTGGCATACTTGTCACAATTATAATTTTTGTTTTTGGATACTTCTTTTTAATAATTGCTGCTGCTTCAAGTCCACTTTCACCATTTTCTGTTACCACATCCATAATAATAAGGTCAATAGGAGTGTGTGCACAAACAATGTCGGCAACAGTTGCGTTTTCTATTGCTACTTCTAGGTAGAATTTTTCTGACGATTCAACAAAATGCGAAAATAATGCTTTAGGCATTTGTTGATCTTCAACTATCATGACCGAATATTTTCCTTCTTTCATATTTTTTCTCCTTGTGACAATTCTATCAAAAGTTCAAAATGAGGTGTACTTTTTAGTGTCATTTTGCCGTTTTCTCTTTCGACAAGAGATCGAAGACCTGTCAGTCCACCACCTTCTACGATTACCCCTTTAGGCTTTTCGCCATCATTAATAATAGATATTGTATATACATCATTTTTTTCTGACACTACAACAGTCATATTTTTTCCGTTTGCGTGAGAAACAGTATTAGTAAGACATTCATGCATTGCCTGCGTAAGTATTTTTTCTCTTACCGTATCAGGTTCAGGTTGCTCGCCCTCAAAAATAAGGTTTACACCGACAAGTTTTGCTGCATCTTCAATAACTTTTAGATTACTTTTCTTTGATACTTTACGTGTAAATTTTAAAGTTTCAATTTCTGCTTGCCAAAAACTAACAAGTTCTTTCCCTTCTGCTTCAGTAAGGGGAGCGTTAAGTTTTCGTTTTGTGGTAAGCAACAGTTTACCCATATCATTGTGGATACGAATTTTAGCTGCTAAATGCTCTTTTTCTTTTGTAAGTTCAGCAACATTTTTCCCATATACGACAAGTCTGTTGTTGATTTTTTTCAGTTCATCGAGTTTTTGCTCTAATTCTCGTGTTAATCGATATCTTTCAGAAATATCCGTTGCAACGATTTCATAAACTATTTTACCATCTATTTCGTGTGTATACTTTTTAAAAGATACAACTTTACAATCGCTATACTTGATGATTGGTTTGTCTCCCATTTGAAGTGATTGGCAATTTTCTTCAAGTTCACCATGTGAAATTTTTAGCCAGAAATCTTTGCCATTTAATAGCGCTTTACCCGTTGAAAGAATACAAAGGTCATTCATTTCAGTATTAACAAGACTGACAAGGCCACTTTGTTCATAGAAACAGATTCCAGCTGGAAGGGTATCAGCGCTTTCCTTTATTGATATTGGTGAAATATGATTTTTTCTCCATCTAACTACACTAACAAGCCCAATGATTGTTCCTACAAAAAGCACTAATGAAACAACATAATATATCCAAATCGGCAATTTTAATACTGTAAATGATGGTTCAAATACTGGCATTTTTATGCGATATAAATAACTTCCCCGCATTGTTAAAAACACCACTACGAAAGAAAAAATAAACATTAACAATGAAAGCATTATATATGCACGTTTTTTACAAAGTCTGACTGCCGTAAATAGACCAATAATTGTCAAAACAAACGTTAGAATGAGTGAACCAATGATGATTTGTCTTACACAAAGTGGTGCATCAATAAATCTCATATGGCACCTCCCTGATGTAATAGTAATGAATAGTAAACTTCTTCATCATCAGTTTCCACACTAACATTATATTCAGAAAATTTAGACTTTATTTTATTTGAAATAGCGTCCTTCCCACTATCACTTTCAATCCGCAAAATAATATCATTTCCCTGATTACATAAACGAACAATAATGGCTTTCGGCAAATTGTAGTAATTATTAATGCACTCCTCAAAAAAGTCGTAAAGAACTCCTACTTTTTTACCATCAATTTTACCTTGACATGAACAATCGTAAGAACACTCTGCACCAGTAAGTGAGAGATAATCAAGCGACTCTTTGATGGCAAGAGACAATTCACCAAGATCAATATTCTTATGTTTTTCGGTTAGCATAACAATGTTACTCCTACGCTTGATGTATGCTGCTAAAATACAAGCAAAGCGCATTTCAGCAATATATTCTTTATCGTTGAACGATTTTTTTTGGTCAATACTTGATAGAACTGCACTCAGTTTTTTCAACTCTTCACGCGTTGCTACATTTATTTTTGTATATAATCGCTTTTGCTCTGCTATCTGTGTTTTTTGTTTTTTTAATTCGTTTTCTGCTTCAATGATATAGTTTTCTTCAGATAGTCTTTCATTAGTCTCCGCGAGTGAGTTATTTATCTCAATTATTCTAGCCAAATTTTCAAGTCTAAATGACCACCCACCATTTATCTTTACCGCTGACAATCGTGTACTTTTATCTATCATTATAGGCGTTTTCGTGGCAAGTTGAAATAGTTTTTTGTCCGTAATAATCGAGTTTTCAGAGTTATAAACTACATTAAATTTTTCATCCGTGATAACGGCCGCATAAGCCGAACGGAAAAAGTAATTTTCATAATCTTCATTGGTTGGAATAAGCCCAATAGTAATACAACTTTCTATCACGACAATTCCTGAAAAGCATATTAATTCAGGAATTTTGAAAGCTGCTGTATCAGTTAAAAAACATATAGTTGAAATCGCTGAACATACAATGAAAGCAGTTACAGGTACCCACATTTTCTTTTTACATGCCGCTACACTACACTTTAAAATAAGAACTATGAGACTTATAAAAGTTACAACAATTTCCCATGCAAGAGCAATATAAAATACAATTCTATGCTTATATGAAAAATCACCATCAAAATTCAAAGCAAACGCCCAACCATGGATTTCGTTTGTAAAAATTAAAATAATCAATATAATTGCTGGCAGATATAATAAATACCATATTTTTGCAAGCGGCTTACCCTTCTTATTTTCTAGACTAAACGCTGCAAGCAATATTGTTGGGGGAATGAACATTTGAGGAACGTAATATGTATACCAAAAATAGCGCAAAGGTTTATCCAAACCTTTTGTCAGTTCGTATTTCATCATCCTAACTACAAGAAAAAACAAAATTAGTACAGCAACCGTTAGGAAATATGCAAGTAAATCTTTTCTTACCATTCGGTGTATAAGTGAAACGCCCCACGCAACCACAAGAAAAATTAGTATCGTGTTAGCAGATAAAGCAAATAATACGTGCCAAAAATCTGGCAAAAGTGAATCCGTTGCTTGAAATACACCAGCAAGACAAAATAACAACGTACACATAGTGTATAGTACTATTTTTTTCCTATTTGTTACAACCCACATTCTCACATTTCTCCTTTTCGCCAACTTTGCTTCATTATACCATACAATTTGACTTTTTTCAATGGTTAAGTTTTTACATAATCAATAACATTTTTTTCTAATCCTATTGCCCAAAGATATTCTTCAAAATCCATAGGCTTCATAGTTATTACTTTTTCAAAACCTGTGGAAACTACCTTTGAAACTTTTTTATTATATCCTCTTAAACCAAGAAGTGATCCAGTACAAATAAGATCAAATCTACCATCTTCCATAAATGGTTTAATAGCAGATCTAGCATTTGCACATTCTTGTAATTCATCAAAAATAATTATTGTTTTGTAGGGAATAAATTTTGCACCGAGGTTAGATGCTGATAAACTTATTATTAAATCATTTACATTTAAATCTTTATCAAATAATGACTTAACAGATGAATTATGCGTAAAATCTATATACACTACATTTTCGTAATGTTCTTCACAAAACTTTCTAACAATTGTTGTTTTGCCAATTTGTCTTAAACCTTTAACAATTAAAGCTCTTTTTTAATTTTCAATGATTCATGCCAAGAAACAATATCATTATAAATTTTTCTTTCAAACATAGCAATCACCTTTGCTTATATTGTACACTTTTTTATATGGAGTTTCATGTATTTTGTGTACTTTTTTTCATTGAGTTTTCGACATAATTTGCACTTTTTTAAAGGGTATTATATTTTCACTTTATTTACATTGTAATATTTAACAGATTAGTGCCCATCTATATGTTACGTGAATTCATAAAGAAATATCCTGTTTAGTAAAAAAACTTTACTAAATAGAGTTTAAAAATGAATAAAAGCCTTCAAATATTTCTAAACATCAGAAGACTTTTTGACTTACTTTAATGGTGCAGGTGACGGGGCCAGAATAACACAAGTATTAACACATTTATTATTTAATCAGTAAACCCAATATCTGACACTTTTACACTAGCATATTTATCAGATAATTTATAACTAGTTATTCTAATTGTTCCACCATTAGGTATTAGTATTCCCTTATTAACCCATTCTACCATCCATTTGGAAATAGCTCTTGAAGTTACACCAAATAAAGATGCTAATTCTTTGTTTTTCAATATTGTTACATTATTTTCTAAACAATATCTTATCAATAGCAAATCTTTTTTTGACAATCCATTTAACACATTACTCGTATCTTTATTTGATGCTTCCTTAGCTTGATAATATATATTTTCTGAATTTAAAGACATAATTTTACAAAAATATTCAAGCCAAATTTCTAAATGTGGTGGATTCTCCCTTCCATCATAAAACAATGCAGGCAGTCCCATTTGTAATGAATTATAATATCCATCAAGATCGCTCATATAATATTCCTCAAAAGAGTTAAAGCCTTTAAAATCATAATCTTTAATCATTAGAATATATGTAGCAATAGCTCTTGATGTACGTCCATTACCATTAGTAAATGGATGAATACTTACAAATGCATAACTAGTTATAGCAGCTAAAATTGGAGCAGGTAAATTCTGATTATTATAATACCAAGTGATAAGCTCATCAATTAAAGGTTCGACATCACACCATTCTGGTGGAATATATTCTGCACGTTTAGTTTTATCATCGTATACAGCAAACAAAACCCCTGGAGGAGTAGGGCCTCTAAATTCAATTCTTTTTAGTTTTCCATTTTTTTCAATAATATCATGTAATTGAAGTATTAATTCTTTCGATAAAGGTGTATTTTTAGTTTTTTCTTCTTCTAAAAAAGATAATGCATCCCAGTAATTTTGCACTTCTACTTCAGCAGATAGTTTATTGCTTTGATTCTTTTGATTAATTACATTTTCAACTTGTTTTAAAGATAATACATTTCCTTCTATGCTTGTAGAAAAATGTGTTTTTTTAAGTTTTGCATCATACATTAATTTTTGTTTTGTTCTAGTTGGTAAATATAAATATTCTAAAGCCGTTTTATATCTTTCAATATTTAATAAATAACTAACAAGTTCATTTGTATATTTAAACTCTAATTTCATACTTATCATCTCCACATATATTATACCAAAATAAGGAACAGAAGTCAATTATTTCGTTCCTTATTCGTTCCTTATTATTCTTTATATGTTCTCTGTTTTATTTTTAAAGATTTTATTTAATTTTTGATATACATTAATTTTCTTACCTGTAGAAAATTTTTTTAGATTTATTTATTGGAAATGTTAAATCACTTTACACATTATTAATAATTAAATATAAAGCATTTTGTTTAAAAGATTTGTGGTGTTTAATTTAAGTAATTTGTGGTATTATTTAATATCTTTTACATTTCATTTACTTTGCCCAAAATATCCTGATAAATTTCCAAATTTTTATATTGTTTAAAAATATTATCAATCAATTCTTTTAAAATATTATTTTTCAAATCTCTTAATACAGATGAGTAACCACAAATATCAGTACATTCAAGCTGATTCATAAATGGAGTTTTAATAATATGAGGCTTAAAATTAATAATATAATCTGCTGCTCTTAAAATATTATTAAAACAATTAATAACAGCATCTTCTTTATTAGTTGTTCTTATTTCTAATTTTGCTAATTCATCATTCACTAAATTAGCATAATATATTTGAAATACATGTCTATATTCATGTGTCAAAGATTTAGCACACTCGATATAATTTTCTTTGTACTTTTCACTAATAACAATAAGTCCTTCTTTTGGGTATAATCTACTATCATCAATAATTTTATCAAACTTAATTTCAAGTTCTTCTACTGCTAAGTGGTTAGCTATCCTTTTTGATAATTCATTTAACTTCATTGCTACTCATCCCATTAATAATAGTGCCTTTTTTAATATGATAATTAATTTTGTTTTTACTACAATAATTAATAACTGTTTCACCGCATTCATTATAAAAATCTTGATATCCTGTAAAACTAGAAACTAACTTATTATAATGTAATCTTCCAAAAACAATTTTATCAACAAAATATACATCTTCTAATATGCTTTGTAAATCTTGCTGAATAATATTAGGAGTTGGGTATGGTTCCATACTTACCCATGTGTTACATCCATTATCGCTAAGGTATTTTAAGGCTAAAAGTCTTTCCTTTAATGGTGCTGCATGACATTCATATTTTTTTCTAAAATCTTCATTATTTGAAACATAAGTAATACCATAAAAATTAATTTTATTCAATTGAATTAATTCTTTTGGCAATATTCCTTTTGTTAAAATATAACATGGAATATTATATTCATTTATGATTTTTATAAGTTTAATAGAAATATTAGAAATATCATCGTGTCCATACATAAATGGATCAGTTGAAAAACATAATTGTACACTTTTAATCTTACTATGCATTCTTTTAAGTTCATTTCTTAGCAATGCTTCAGCATTTTCACAAATTTTAAAATCTTCCCATTCAGTTATTGACTTGGCTTTACCAAATCTATGTGCCATCATATATGCATAACAAGGATAGGTACATCCATGTGAACATCCAATATATGGATTAATAGTGTAATCTCCATATTCAACGCCTGTTTTATAAAGTAATGTTTTTCTTTTTTGATTCGTCATATTCACTCCAGCCATATGTATCTTGTTTAAAGTTATTTGTTTTTACCTTGTTTCGCTTTACTAATATCTTTTTTCAATAAGTGGTTTTAATATGTTTTTAATTATTTGTGATTCTTTTAATAATGTTTTTTCAAGTACAATTTTTTCTAGATACTCATACGTGAAATCATTATGGCCATTATATTGCTGTAAAAGCTTTATTGTTCTTTCACTTTCTTGTGCAATTCTATCATCAATTTCTGTATTCCCAAATAGATTAATTAATGTATGATCTTCTAATCTTCTTTTAAAATAAAAACTTGAATCACCTTCAAAAACACTCCATATAGTATCTTTCAATTTTTCTATTCCTTTTATATTTGGCGTAAAATATACAATATAATATTGTTCAACATTTTTTGTATTCCTAAACTGATAAGCAAATGAATATTTGATATTTTTTGTCTTTTTTATACTATTTTGCCATTGATACAAAACTTCAATAGGCTCATATTGTTCAGGAGAATAGCATGGAATAAAACCTTGAATTTCTCTTATCATTTTCTTTTGTTTATTAACTGCACTTTCATTTAAACAATTTCTTTTTATATCACTACTAAAAAAATTATAAATCAATTCACAATATACTTCATCTACAAATTTAGTTATTGTGGAAAGTAAATCCTGTATTCCGAAATTATACGGATCAACATATAATAAAGTCATTGCAGAATTATAAGATTTGTATTTTTTTCTAGTGATATTAAGAAATTCAACAACATCTTGACAATTAAACTCAATATATAAATTATTTGGTAAATATAGCTCATCTATAATTTTTTTATAAATGTCAATTCTTTTTTGATTATAATCATTTAAAATTACTTTGAAAGTTTTATTTTTATGATTAATTGCGCAATGTTTAAACAATAAAATGACATTAAGAGATGTGGAAGATTCACCTTTTTTATATATTCCAGCGTTACACATAGCATCAATGAATTCAATTTGATTTGTATAATTAATTGCAACATTCAACCAATTACGTACATATTCTGTTATGTATTTTATCTTATATGTTGTATGTACTTTTATTTCATCTAATTCTTTTTTTTGATAACTATTAATTATTTGATTAATTTTATCAGTTAAACTTATATTTTTGCAGTCTTTTTCAACTTGATTGTTATAATCCTCAGAGAAAGTAGACAGAGAAAAATACTCCGTTTCACCAAAAGGAATTTTAAGATTTGCTTCTTCTTTAAAAATTTCATCTTTTACATCTTCGCTTAGTTCACTTAATTCAGGAAATTCACAATAATAACCATAATGAACTCTGTCTCTTGAAGAGCCCAAATCATCACCAAATATAGGATCTATCATTTCAATTAATTCTTCGCTAACACCATACATTTCTGATAATTTTTTAAAAATATATTCTTCATTCATAATAACTCCCATTAAACAAATAATGTAATAAAGAACTCCACTATTGATGGAGTCCTGTTTTACAAAGTTTAGTTTTTTTAATATTATCAAGTTTATTTGTTTCTATAATCACATGCCAACCAGCCATATCACAAGTTGCATAATCACTATCACAAGTGGTCTTGATACTCACAGTTAGTGTACCTATTTTATTTACACTATAACCATCATATTTATGTCTATAACTACCACTATTTTCTTCTAAAATTGCAATAATTATTGAACTATTTTTAAAGTACTCTTCATCATATTTTTCTATAGCATTGGCAAAACCAATTGTACTATCACTTGCTATTTTCTCACGTGGCCCTAAACTAAATTTTTTTAGATTAACATTGTAATACTCTAGTAATTCTTTATGTGAATTAACTATTATTACACCTTCTGAATTTTCAACCCAATTAGTTTTTATAAATTGGACACTATCATTACTAGTAGAAAAAACACTTGTAAATAATAATGTACTAAATAAACTTAATACAATCGATATTTTAAATAATATTTTCATTGAATGTCCCCCACTACTATAATTATATCATTTTTTCGGTTAATTTACAAGATAAACGAATAATTTCATCTTTCTTAATTGTTATTAATTTAAGAATTTTAAATAAAAAAATTAAAAATTATGAAAGCGTTAATATATCGTCAACGTTCTTTTCAATATGCTTTTACCTATATTTACTCCTGTTTTGGATAAAGAACTGACAAAGG
>ENA-ORSS01000131-ORSS01000131.1-human-gut-metagenome-genome-assembly--contig:-NODE-131-length-96309-cov-32.385916_pt1 | contig 96309 bp, 127 predicted proteins | sample MGYA00241899_ERZ509162 | MGnify/ENA primary metagenome ERZ509162 (study PRJEB26280, sample SAMEA2338641) | human gut metagenome | biome: human gut; feature: human-associated habitat; material: faeces... | reverse complement strand
CCACCGACGGCGTCGTGTTGAGCGAGTTCGTGGTAACGAAGTCCGTCGTGTTTGCAGTAAAGCAAGCACGCATCGTGTTGAGTGATTTGTTGTCCGTCTCGCTCCATCCGTTGCCCGAACAGAAATTTGCAATGTTGAAAATTTCCGCAGAGGAATACGCACCCGATTTCGCAGTCACGCTGTCGCTGAAAACCACAAAGAAGTAGTTGTCCACAACGCGCGTAACCGCACGCATGTCCGCCTTGAAACCGTCCAGCGAGAATACACTCGGCGCAACGATACAGAGCGACGTGCCGCCGTTCTTAAAGTATTCAACAACGGACTGACGGATTGCCGCGCTCGTTGCTTGAATCTTGTTGTCGAAATCCTCGACCGAATTTACAATGGCAAACTTGCCGCCGCCAATTTCTGGAGTATTCACCGTAACCGATGCAAAGTACACAGTCGTCCTGAAACCAGTAAAGGTCACAGGCTGGCTGAGTACTTCTATGTTTGCGCCTACGAAATTTTTAATCGAAATGCTCATTCGTCACCCTCCTCGAACGTTACCACGCCAGCCAAGAAATTGAACGTACGGCTGCCCACAGATTCCGAAACCGTGTTGTCGGGAATCTTGTCGGGGAACACCCCACTGCCGTAACCCTGAATGTTACCAAGCAGGTCGGTGACCGTGATGGTGCTTTCAGCCAGATTTGGATTGGCTTCGCACCAATTTATAAACTTCGTCAACCTTGCGATTAACGAGCTGGACTGTGAAATCTGAATGTTGAAACTCCCCGTCCTATTCTTCGTATAGCCAGCAACGTAACCACCATCGGGTGAACCCTGCATGGTGAAAGCCGCATTACCGCGCGACATCGTAACCTGACCGACAAGATGACCATTCCCGCCGACCACGATTTGCTCGTAATTTGGATTATTGATGGTCAACGAAACCGTGGATAATGAAACTATCTTTGCCATAATTATCTCCTTGATTAAAATAACACATATTTTCTTAAGTTGTAATCAGTCCCACGAATCCTCTGTTCATGACCAGATTTACCAACCGCCGACCGTACCCAGTACCGAGCCAGTATCCAGCCCAACCGTCCTTAGCCCCCATCGGCATCGTGTAATCAATATCATAATTATACGAAACCGCGCCAATCGTTCGGTTGGACATCACGCCGCCGACCGCAGAATCCGCATCCGTTGACTGTGCAAATTCTGGAAGAGTCTGCACTATGAAGTGCGCGACCGCCAGACAGATTGCCTCGTCATAATCCGTTTGCAGGATATTTGCGTTCAGCCGCTCCTGACTCTTTTGAATTGCCTTGTCGAGTAGGGGTCGGAGTGACTTCTCTTTGAGTACCCACGCCAATTTAGGAATATAGATTTTGAAGTCCTCTTCGCTAAATTTTGGCGGTTCAGTGGGTGGCGGCAAGCCGTTCAAATTTCCGATGTAAAACATCATACCCTCCCAAGCCATACGATAAAGAATGGCGTAAGCACTATCAGTGCGTAAATCAAAAGAGCCAGCAACAGCACAAGCCACGTCTTCTTGACCACCACCCGAATCTTGTACACGAAAAACGTGATGGGCGCGACCAAGAAAAATCCGATGGTTACGATGTACAGCGTGTTGAAAAACCATGACCACGCCTTCATCAGCATCACGCTGCTCTTGTTCGTTGTTTTCTCGTCATATCCGAAGTACGAACACGCCGCCTCATTCGCTTCGAAAAACGCCTTCTTGTCCGCTTTGTCTGCTTTGCTCTTTGCAACCTTGAGGTGCGTATCAATTACAGAGTCAGCCGTCTCCAGAATCTTCTCTTTGACACCCTCGTCGGTCTGCACCTTGTGGACAATTCCTGCTTGCAATACCGTCTCAACGAGGTCAGCCGCCTTGTCCACTTCGACAGGCGGCGCGGCGGGAGTAGAGTTCTCGTCCTTCGAGAAAAAGTAGTTTGGAACCGCTGGCGTAGTTTGCGCAGTCTCCTCTTTCGGTATCAACTCATTCGGTTCACTCATTTCTTACCACCTTCGAACAGAGAATTATAGTCCGTTCGTTTTGTATTCGTTGCGATTTTACGCTCTTCGTCTCTCGCTTCGTCTTCCCCGCCTTCGTCCTGCGGCTCCTCTTCCGCTGCCTTGTCCGCGCGGCGGCAGAGTTCCAAGTCTCGGTCTTCAAGGTGGAGTCCGAACCCAGTCCTCTTCGATGCAGATTGCAACTCGAGGAACGCCGACTCGTGCGTCATCACACCCGCGTCCATCAGTTCGATGACTGCATCTTTGATGCTCGTCAGTTCTTCCTGCTTCGCTTTCTCCGTCCTGTCGTACAGAGGGATAAAGTCGAAGTCGAAGTCCTCCATCAGCTCCGTGCCCGTAACCTTTGCGCCGAGAATGAGCAATTTGCGTACATTCTTGTAAAGCATCTCATTCTGCCGCACGCCAATAAAGTTCTCGTACATTCTCGCCTCTGGACTCTCTTCGGAATTGAAAACACCCGTCTTCAAATCGCCGAACAGGTAGAACAGCGGCATATTGAACGCACCCGCAACAATCGGTCTGTTTGCGTCGATGAGCTGCGACAGCCCCGAAAAGTTCATCTCGTGCTTTTGGTAGTCGTCTGATGCGTCCAACAGCGCAACCCCATTGGAGCTACGGAAACTGTTGATAGCCGCCATCTGACCAGACAGTACCGCGCTTGCCGCCGCATTGCCTCCCGCCAGACCAGTCATAACACTGCGAAGTCCTTGCAGTTTGATGATTTCGACTAAGGCTTTGTTCACCAGCGATGCCGAACTGTTCTTCACGTTGGAATAGTTCATAAGGTCTTGCAGAACCGCCTCAACCTCAGAAACACCCCAGCCCATCAACTGGACTTCAACTAGCCGCACGCTTCTCTTATTCACCCAGCGCAGAACGCGAGTATGGTGCACCTTTACAGACTCGCCCACTCCATCAATCTGGAAATTGTAAAACTTCGGCTCGCCGAACGCTGGGTCTTGAAAGTCATCAACCTTCTCCGTGCTTTGCTCCACTCCATACCAACGGTCAGTAGTGTAAAAGTTGACACGCGAACCCTTCTTCACTCGGTCAAGTTTCAACGGTTTTGAAAGGTCTTTCTCGCCGTCGTCAACCATCATTAAAGTGACAGCACCGCCGAACAGTCTCGCTTGCTCGGTGGCGTAAATCATTTCAGAGTTTTGGCGGGCGAACCAAGTGTATAGGTTCTTCAATTTGTTCGGGTCTTCCTGGTCTCGAATTTCGACACCACGCGCCCACATATCCTCAGCGACCTTGTCAACGCCTTTGCGTAATTCCCAGCACGAATGGTAAAGCGCGGTGAGCTCCGAACGATTGAACGTAATCATGTTCATATCGTAGTAGCCCGCCATCGTGTTCGCCGCGAACGTTCCAGTCTTTTGAATAGGGTTGCCGAAATAGCCGTCAGCCATTTGAGCTCCAGCTACCACACCCTTTGCAACCGCGTCGTTGAGAGCCACCTCCATATCATGACCAGCCTGTTGCTGGGAATTCTTAGAGATTGTCCCGCTCACCGAGATGGACTTATCTTTTGACCGTGCAATATTCGCGTCCGCTACCTTGTCTTTTATATCCATTCTAAGTCCTCACTAAATAATATAACGGCTTCGGTTCCTTACTCGTACAGTTTCCGCATCTCTGCAATAAACCTCTTCTTGGTCTCCTTGAACTTCTTCAAGTCAAAGCCGCACAGACCATACATGCCATCAAACGAAAAGTTGTTCGCTACGAACAGCCGCCCGAACAGCACAAGGTCAGCGTCCTCCAATTCATCAATCATATCGTACACGTTGGAAAGGCTCTCTTTATATTCTGCTTCTGAGCCAGTGCCCAGCACCTTCTCCTCAAAGTTCGAGTAGTCCTGCTCGTCCGCGTCCTCATCTTTGACCAAGTCGCCTATCAATAAAAATGATTGCTTCTCCGCCTTGATTGAATTGTTGATGCGAGTGTTCTTCACCATCAGTTGGAAGTATGAAAAGAGTTGCCCGTCAGACTCAAAGTACGGAGCAACCTCATTCAGAACGCACCGAGAAATCAACTTGTGCGCATACAGATATATATCAGCCTCATCATCGTCCGTCCCTCTCACATAGTGGTTGGTAACCCTTACATACGGTGCCTCGAACCGCTCCCACATTTGCCGCCGCTTTATTTTTCCGTTAGGTTGAACCTCATCATAATAAGAGTTGAGAAACTCAGACACCGCCTCGGGTGTCTTTGGCAGATTATATATTTTATTTACAAATTCATTTTGAAAAACCACCATACTACAGTATGGCGGTTAAAATCGAAAATGGAATGTTGAAAGTGGTTATTTACCCACCATCATATTAAAGAAGTCCCGCGATGAACAGGTACTCGACCCGCGCTGCCCGTCTTTCTTCACAAAGTCGTACTGGATGCGCAGATTTGGCTCTCCGTTGTACTCGCTGACAGTAGCCTCCACGCCCTTCACAGTCAGAGTATGCCCGTCCCTTGTGGTGTACGATTTTCCTGGCGAAATCGCCCAGTCGCGAACGTTGCTCGAATCCTTCACGCCACGCGCGGAAACACCCGCCGCGATAGAGTCCTTTATATCTTTTGCCTGACGAACAGCGTCGACCTCTTTGTCTGCCGTGATTAAAAGTTCAATGCCATCGTTCAAGGTAACTTTGTATTTCATAATCGATTCACTCCTACCTAAAATAACGTACTAGTTTCGTCCTCGGATAAAAATCAGAGTACCACCATCACAGTACGCGTATTCGAGTTCCGCCCCACTCTTAAGTATGACAGTCATACCGTCGCTGCGTGGACGGAGCGATGCCCCCACGTAGTGACTTTTAAGCTCTCCAATGCTTCCGAAAGAGCCTTTTGCCATATAATCCGAGAAAGCCGAATCACCAATGCCGTACACAGACTTCAACATCTCCGCCGCAACCCTGCGAGCCTCGTCCTCAGTGGCAAACACCGTCTTCTCGGCGAACGGAGTAGAGCTGAACTTGATAAATCCATTCGGACTATATCTCGTCCACCAGCCCTTATCCGATGTGATTGCCCAACCGCCGTCAACCTTGACAACGTTACCTGCGGCGGGCGCGTCCTTGATTACCTTTGGAACTTCGTCACCCCACAGCGACTTGTTGAACAGCGTGGTGACGAAAAACTCGCCAGCGGGAACCTTAGACCCGAACCGAACCTCAGTGCCGTTTTCCTTATAGGTCTCTCCGTTCGGTGCCTTGAAATAGTAGTACCCAGACGGAGCCTGGTGCATACGCCACTTTTTAGTAGGGCGTGCATCCTGCACAGGCTGCTCACCCTCAGTTGGAAAGTCGGAATTATCCACCGAGTCCGTGCCCACGATTTTGGCAGTAGAGTGCTTATTGAAAATCTTGCTCAAATCGCTGATGTGGTCGATTTCTGCATTGCGAAGTCGCTCCAGCTCAATGCGGTCAGACTCGTCCCAATCGCACGCCTTCAAAACTTTATCATAGCCCGAAATTGCTTCGGTTTCGTCAACAATGAGAAAATTCAAAGCGTCGCGCTTTGTCATTCCTTTCTCGATAATTTCTTCTTTATCCATCTGAGCCTCCATTTATTAACATAACCGAGTAGCCGCTCACTTCTTGCTTCTGAGAATTGAAACCAGCTCACGAGAGGACACCAGCACCGCACCAGCGGCGAGAGCCGTGTTTAACTTGCGCTTCGTTGTCAAGTCGTAATGCGGGTGTCGATGCTCTGGCGCGTCCTGATACCACTCGCGGCGCAGACCGATTGACAGCGCAAAAGCGTGAAGTACTTCTTCACGCTCATCGCTTATCAAGTGAACGCCGTCGGTGTAAATCACTTGTCGTCGAACTCTTCCATCTCCTTGATGGACATCCCCACAATCCCCGCACTTTCGCCACTATCCGTCGCGCGGAAATGGTGATTAGGATGCTGGGGGTACATATATTCGAACATAATATAGTTCCCAGCGTCGAGCAAATACTCCGTATTCCCTGTTTCTTTATACTTGTCAATGCAACGCTGCATCGTAGGAATCGCATCAACAAGTTTGCGCCCGAAATTGATTGCCGCAGAACCATATTTGTGGAACGACATCGCTACACGATTCTTCCTCTTCTCGTCAAAATCCAATGAATACTCGGTCTTAGGTAAGTCCATTTACGCCCTCCACTTGATGGACGGAATTCTCTTTTCGAACTCCTCACATATAGGTATAGCGATTTCTCGCATTTGAGGGTGCGCCGCATGAGCGGTTCTCAGAGTAAAGAAGTGTTTCCACTCTCGGAAATTGCCGCTGATGACGATTTCGGTCTTGAGGCTGTTCGGCAGAACCGAGCGAGCCTGTTGCGCAGTCCAGCCACCAAGAAGTAAATCAAAGTAGCTGCTTTCTGCTGTAAAACAGGAAACGAACCACTTCTTATCTGCATCGGTGGAAAAAGCGGGTATATTCTCTTTGGAATAAACACCCTCCTCGATATCCACCCATGGCGGCAGAATAAAGGTCACCTGCTTGCCGAACTTGTCCTTTCTGTAATCGCAGTAGCGAGTCGACTCCTGAGCATAGGCGAACAGACGATGCCGCACGATTTCATGCGTCACGCCTCGGTCACAGACAACGCGAACGCTCGCAAAGCTGTGTTCCAGCATCGCATGATGCCCGCGCTCGTCCATTTGACGAATGAACGCCTCCGCGCTGTTTTCCGTCATCCGCTCCTCAGACTTGTAGCAGGTGCGACCCGCCTTCTCGATGAGACCGATGTCCGTCATTTCGAGAATTTCAAAACTCGGTTTGATTAATTTCATTTCTTTTCTCCTTCTCTTTTTGATACTGCACTCTCAATGCAAAGCCGCAAGTACTCCTCCATCGTGATTTTGCGTTTCTTCGACTCCTGAAAGATTTGCTCCTGCGCTTGCGGAGTAAGGGCAAGCTCGTAGATTGCGTCCCCGTTATCCGCTTCCGTTATTCCAATCAGTTTTACACCGACCATACCAACCTCACTCGTCTTTGGCGAGCCATTTGCGCTCGCACTTTTCACAGCTCCTGCCGTAGTAGTAAATCTCCTCCGCAGTCAGAACACGATAGCAGTGACAGCATCGTGGCTTCCTGCTAAACTTCGAGATGACCCACCGAAAAAACTTGCACATATTCGTTCCTCCTGCCTTCAAGTATGTATACAGTTAATCAAACGTTGGGTCTTCGATTTGTTTCTCTTGTTCGGCGGGGTCATCGAACGGCGGCAGAACATACCCGCGAGCGCGGTCACGTTGCATACACCTCAGCATAGAAGATAGAATGACTTCCTTGTCCGCCCGCAGTTCAACCTTTCTACACGACTTTATGCAATGCAGGGAACGCAACCCATCAATGAACTCCGCGCGGTATTGAACGCCTCGTGGCGTCTGTTCGGAAATCTGCTCCGCTCGGTCAATCGCCACGTACACGCCGACGTGCTTCGGAATATCGTCCTTGACTTTTTCATAGACCGACAACGGCATTACAAAATAATTCCTGTTGCCAATAACGACTTTATTGCTTAAATAAAAGTTCATAATTTCCAATCCTTATTTCTAACTTGAAAAGCGTCACCGCACTCGATTATGTCAGGATAGTTGCTTTTCGCAATCTGTATTGCGTACTTATCAATTTCATAAGCATAGTATTTGACATTCGTAAAACCCATTTTATCAAGGCAATAGCGACCAGTTCCTATCCCGTCATACATGGATAGCACTACGATTTCTTCATCGCGCGGTACGTCTTTCAACGCTCCGCTAAGAATATGAATAATTACCTCTGCCGTCCAGCCGTTACCAAGCCCTCTATATGCCTGTGAATTAGATACGGCTCTGCAATAATCGTCAGGGAGCGTTTGGAGTCTGCTACATTCGGTCACGGTCAATTTACGAATAATATAAAATCCGTCTGCAAGTTTAATCGGGTATTCCTTGCCTTTGATTGTGATTTTGCCGTTCTTAACCTCATAGACGGCGTATATTTTACCGTCAGCATAGGAACGCGCTTTTGTGGGTTTGCCGCTTTCGTCAAATTCGACGGCTTCTGCACCGTAGTAAACGGGTATCGCGTTCGGATAAGTTCCGATACGAACAGGCTCGGCAACCATAGAACCGTTTACCGTGTTTGTATCAAGCGCATTTCCTTTTCCATCTGTTCGACATTCGTATTTCGCATATCCTTTACCTTGACTGTCAACTCTACCTCTGCAACGGCAAGCAACCGGCTCGGCAACCATAGTATGACGTTTGCGTTTCAGCGTATCCTCCGGAATTGCTCCGCTATCACGGGTAGTGACGGCATACGATTTATCCGTCCACCCTGTTCCGCTTTCCAAAATATCTCGAAGCAATATTCTCCTGTCTTCAGGCTGTCCGACTTCGCCGCAGTTATGAACGTAAAACCTTTGCCTATTTTGCGCAGAAACAAGTGCGCTGTTTATCTCAATATATCGCGCGCCGCTGTCAGGCGTTAGAAGTGTACCGTCCCATACATTAAAACGCTTTTTGATTTCGTCTTTTATAGCCTGTGCCGCCGATTTGTTGTTTTCGTATAAGAAAAAATCGGGCTTAAATTTCTCTTTTGCAATTAAATAATTCTCAAACAGCTCCCAGCCAAGACCGCTTGGCTCTGTTTCTCTGTTATTTTTTGTGCTATACTCCAATAAGTGCATGGACTGCCTCCAAGTAAAATTTTCATTGCACAACAAACTCCCAATTCTCAATAAGCAAATGTTCCTCTAATTTTACGCTCTCGCTCGTGTTGAAAAACGAGTACGGGATAAGGTAGATTTGCTCAAAATGTTTTACGGCTATGAAAACGAACGGATTGCCCATTTGCGAAAACTTTCTGAACGCAAAAATCTGATTATCTTCAAGCCGCTCCTGAGACCGCTTCGAAATCTCTCTTGCCCGCATATTTGCCTCACTTGCGTTCAACATCCTTATCCCTCCTCTTTCCGTCCTCATAGACCTCTTATGCCAAGTTCCACATTTTGCACAATTTCTCGACCAGTGTTCTTGCTCCTTTTATTCAGCAATCTGTTTATACACCTTTTTTATCTCCTTTCAAATCCGCCTGACGCATTTCGGCGGCGACTATCTTGATAATGCCGTCAATTTCAGTATTTGTCCGTCCATGTAAACAATTTGCGATTGTTTCGGTCTGCTCAAACCGTTTTCTCAACCTTTCCACAAACTCATCGATTACATCGCTTGCTTTGCGGTAGCTCTGGTTGTATAATCTTGTTGCACAATTGTGGTCTCTGCATGTGTCTTTTTCGTAGCAATTGCTGCAACTTTTGTTTCCGCAAACGATGTTAAAATACATCGCTTTCGCCATTTTCTCAATCTGCTCTTGTTTGTCTTTCATTTTTGTTCTTCCTCATAAAGCATATGCGTACCGTCGGAGTTTAGCAATACAGTAAGACTGCCCGCGCTTCATAATCATTTCCCGTTTCCAATCGTGTATTTCTTATACTCGATGATTTTAAACGTCGGGATTGCCTTAGTAGAACCCCAGCACCGACACTTGAAAAACGCCTCACTGTGGTCAAACGTCTCAATGACGTCGGCTTCGTCCAGCTCCACAGTAAGGACTAGCACCTCACCCTGCATACCGTGAACCAGAGCGAATTTGAGACAATCCTCTGGCTTCTCACACAAGTACACCAACTTCTCCATGTTGCGGAGCTCAAGCCCGTTGCAGACAATTGAGTCCAAGTTGGATAGTTCTGTCACATGATAATAAGTCTTCTTTGCGAACGCGCCGAGAACCGCGTCCCAGCGTTCGTGTTGCACAACATGCATAGCATTGCAGTATTTACACTTCATTCCCATCTTCGTCTTCTTCGCGGTATCCACATAGGGCTGTTTCGCCATTTGTTGCGCGGTGGGGCATTGACAACCTCAACACCAGCCGCCTTCCAACCGAGATACTTCTCGCACTTTGCGTGACACCCTATTGAACGCTCTTTGCAGTCCTTACAAGGACACACTCCTGGATATATCTTTGCCATATATTACAACTGTTGCTCCCACAACTTGCCACCGTGCAGAAAATGCTCTGGTCTTAACTTGTAGCGGTCAATCACCACCACAGGCTCACGCACGATTGCAAACACCGTGTCCGTGATGATTTCCTCCGCTACAAACTCCTCAAACTGACCTGCCTTGTCAAGCACGAACACGAACCGCTGAATGTGCGGGTTGAGTAAAATGGTTCGCTCCACCCAGTCGTACGTGTACACCGAGTCTGTAAACGAGTCATTCCAACTCTCTTTTGCACCGATTGCCGCGCCCTCGTAAATCTTGTACTTAACGCCGTTTGACAGCTCGCGCTCAACTTCCCTCTTGCCAACGCCGTACGGTGAGCAAGTCAACATCCCTACCTTGTTAAAATCCACAGGTCCGAACTTGTCTTCAATCCCCTCGTTCCACGCGTCATTAAGACAGTTTTGAATGTCCACTCCTAAGAACTCGCATCCCGCTTTTACCTCTGCAAGCGTTGTCTCATTGATGTCCCCTGCGCGGTACTTCTTGCCCAGAGAGCCAGCACCCAGAGCGCGACCGAGAAAACCTTGAAACGCGTCGTAGATATATTCCTTATCGCCGAGGTATTTCTCAATGAGGTACCGTGCCAGTGCGGGTCGGAATAATGATATCTTCGCCGCCACCTTTGCCTGGTTCAGACCTAAGACTACGGTCTGCGGCGTTACGAATGCCTTCCCGTTGATAATCTTCACGCCAGAATAAAGTATCCTGTTCTTGATGATTTTGCGCAGAATCTCGTCGTCTTCCCATGCTTCGAGCAAGGACGGCGTATCACCCGAACGATACGCGTAAATGCTTTGGTGGAAGTGCCGCATAATATCGTTGCCCGTGGTCGAGGTCTTGCTCTGCGGCGAGTGCAACCCGCACAGGTTGAGCCAGCTCTCTTTGAGTTTGAGCGGGTCGAGCGTCGGATAAGGAAATCCCTCTTTGCGGCACAACGCCAACGAGTTCTCCACCACCTCGTCAACCGACACCCCAGACCGCTTGAGCAACAGATAGTTGCACAGCTCCGTTATTTGGCTCTTGCCATAAATAAGGTATTCGGCGTTCTTCGGTATGTAAGAGCGGTCACCGTCGTCTTGGCAGAGGTCGCTCTCGTCAATATCGATAAGCGTCGTAATGTTGCCGAACGCATCGAACAGCGCGAAACTGAAATTGTAGTCCGTTTCATGGTCGTCATCCTTCCATATCGGATAGTGGACTGCAAACCGAATCTTGTTCGTGTGAAAAAACGAGAACATCTTATTCTCGCACGAGGGCATCTCGATTTCCGTCTTCTTCAAGTTTTCAAACGCCGTTATAGAGTAGCGGCACAGCGTAAAGCCGTCACGCCTTTCACGAACGATTCCATCTTTTGCCGCGCCACCGAACAGCGAACGCTGACCTGTAACATTAAAGCTCATAAAACACCTCGTTTAACTATACAAAAATATGGTGCTCTTTGGAAAGACGGCGCACCAGACCCGCTACACACGAAAAGTCAATTTCAAAAATCATAAGATAATGCGGATACTTGCGCAGGTATTTCAAGTGCCTCTTCTCCAACATTAAAGCCGCAAGCATGGCGTTCCACAATGGCAAACTTTCCACATAGTCCGACAGCAAGAACTCCATTTCAAAGAAGTCATCCACGTCATAATCGCCACGCAGATAATGGCATAACTTGCAACTCGTTTCCATAAAACCCATTGCAATGTCAAGCGCACCGCCGCTCGCAATCATTTTTCGGGTCACGCTGCGAGGGATGGAATAAAGACGGCTTCGCTCATTTGACCTCTCAATCAAACGGCGCAAGCCGCCAGAAACCCCGAACCATATCAGATACATGAGTAAAATCGTGGACGTTATGTTAATCAAAATCAGTGCTGTCAAAATCCTCTCCCTTCTCATTCACCTTTGGAACTCGCGACCAGTGCGTTGCGTAGCGCGGAAACGCCGTGTCAAGCGGTGTGCCACAGTAAGGTGGCTCCTCAATCGGCAAACGCCACCACAATACATCACCATCGTCCTCAGACCACGTGTCAGCGGGGTGCAAGTTCAACAGGTCGGCGAGCATAACACGCAAATTCTCAATCTGCTTGTTCGCTTCCACTAAGGCGGCTGCACTCTCCTTTGTCGCAAGCTCTTTCTCCTCGTTCCAAAGCAAGAGCAGAGCATCAGCGATTTGAGCTGCAAAGTCGGGTGTCGGAAAATCCGCGTATCGCGAATCACCGCTTGCGCGGAGCTGAATGCGCATTCCCATTAAAGTCTCGATGAGCGTGTTCCTATCCATTTCTCTCCCTCAATTTCGCTTCCGCGTCTGATTTCGACAGGAACACCGTCTTGCCGAGCGCGGAAAGCGCAGTCAAATATGTGCTGTTCTTTTCAAGGCGAAACCGAACTCGGTCTCCAATGACAAACTCAGCAATTTTCGTCTCCCAGAGTTTGCCCTCGCTATCAATGAACCAGACCACAGTCCCCACCGCAAGCGGCAAGTGTTCTTTCCAATTCATAATCTCATCTTTAAGGTCTAAATTATTCATTCTTCTTGCAACCCTCATTAATAAGTACAACCGCTACGAGAACTGTTTACCAAACTCCGCGATAAATTGTTCGCGCGTATACGTAATTATTGCCCCATCGACAATCTTGGTCTCGTACTTTCCTTTGCCACCCTTTATCCAGTGGCTTTGAATGTTCAGCCCGCGAGCCACTTTGATGGGAAATTGAATGTCGTCAAGCGATGCCACTGGAATCGGAACGCACCGACAATTTCCCACAAAAATCGCTGGACAAAGTTGATAAATTCCAGTATAATGTTCAATGTTATGAACAAACAAAGAATCTATTCTTCTGACTTTTTTCACAAGGCGCACAAAATGCACACCATCGATAGAATCCCTATTTGCAAGGTCGCTTCCATCCTTGGATGCAAGAGCGACACGCTCAAGAATGGATTTATTCGTCTCGGACTCCCATTCACACTCAACATCCCCCCTGCGCAAAGCAAACTCCCCTCGAATAAAATTATTGACAAATTTAATAAAGGTCAGTCTGTTCTCAGCCTTTCCAAAGAATTCAACGTCGACCGTGGAGTTATTGTGAGACTGCTCAACAACAACGGAATCAAAGAGCGTACTGGTAGCCAAGCCAATATTATCAGATTCCAAAACACACCGCAAGACCAACTCAAACAGCTCACCAAATCTGCCAATGAGACTCTGCGCGGCAGAAAGTACACCGCTGACGAACTCCACGCCCGCGCCCTTAAAAGAGAGGTCAACGGAACTATGCACGCGCACATCGGATTCTTTGAAAACGAAGTCCGACAGGAATTTGAAAAGTTCGGATATAAAGTCACTCCGCAAAAAGCTATCTACGGATACAATGTCGACCTCTTTATCAACGATTCCGTCATTGTGGAAGTCGAACCCGTTGCTCAATTCCTTTTCAAGATGCCCAGCACACATAAAGGCAAAAAACTTAAAGAGCTGCTCAAAGGAAATTACAAGGTCATCTACATTGTTCCCATGAGCAAATCCGCGACTCCCTATAACATAGTCCCCCTCTTCCAACTCCTTGACCGAACGGAAACCGACTGGAGTCACGAATGGGTGATTAGGTGTAACAGTGACGGTAATGCCATCATCGAAAGTTAAATCAAAGACTTCCCCCTCATACTCTCTGCGGTAAACCTTATTTATTCCGTAGAGAGTTTTTATTTCTGTTTCACCACTAAAACAATTAATGAACCGACCGCAGTGGTTCTGGTAGTTGTCAATCGTTGGCGGGTCATTCCAAAAGAACAGCACCCCGTCCAGAATAGAGTGGGAACTACGCACCCGCGAGTCCTCGCTTGTCGACCAGATGTAAGCGTTCAGTCCGATTTTCTGCATACGTAATTGGGTAAGCGTCGAGGTGATTTTTGCAGACTCTGTGCGGATGATTACCCGCGCTCGCTTGCCCAGTCGCTCCGTCAGTTCTTTGGCAAACTCCGTACCGCGAAACGCCGTCCCTCTCTTATACGCCCTTTCCATATCGAGCGCGATGTCCTGCGGCAGGTCTTTGATTAAGGACACGTTATGCCTGAACGCCTCCATGAACCTGTCGTAGTCCTCTTTGTTGTTCAGCAGATTTTTCGCCCGCAAATTCAAGTACTTGTTCCGTGGATTCTGAATGAACGCGCCGACAATCAACTCGAACTCCTTGCCCGACTTTGCAAAAGTCGAGTTCGACAGGTTGAGGATGGATTGCTTCAACGGCTTTATGGTAAACTCGTGCAAAATCATATCAACCTCTTCGTATGATTTTGCCTTGCGAATGCGCGACGTGAGCTGTGCCTCGACTTGCGCTTTGAACGCCGCCGTCAGCAGATTCTCCTGTGTCCAATTCGATTTCAGTTTGCGATTTATCTTCCTACGGAGTCTTTTCGTCAATTTCATTTCAGCACCTCAATTACAAAACGCTCCGTCTCATCTCTACGATTTACCCAAGCGTCCTCTGTTATAAAATAAAGGTGCACTCCCTTTTCCGCGCACCGAGCCAACTTAATTGAGTTAAACTCATCTGAGGTCATCCCCTTCTTTTTAAGCAACACCTCATCAGAATGCCAGTAAGTCCCATTATACTCAAAAGCAACAAACTTATCTGGAATCAAAATATCCAACTCAAGCGGCGGTATAAACGTACGTGTGTTTACATCAATATCGCAACCACACACAGACCGAACAAAATCCTCAAGCTCCCTCTGCTGCGCCTGATAATTCCTGACCCAATCAACCCCCAAACGAGCCAAAGCACGACGTGCATGACCACTTCCACTAAAGCCAAAATAATCAATCAAACTATCGAAATCAACGTGCTTCCTTTCATCCACAAAACGCGCCTCGATAAACTCCCTTGTCAAGTCATCCACATTCCGCATATGAATATGCTTGTTATGCTCGACCCCATACTTATCAAGCATAGTTTTACGCTTCTTCATAAGTGCCTCCTCACTGCCACCCCCGAACGGAACACCATACCGCGCGACACATGTATCCTGAGCCTTCTTTTGAACAGCCACATTGCTAAATGGACTATTTCCACCAAACCGCTCCCTGTTTCTTTGTAAGGTTTTCTCCTTATTAGAACCCCACAACGCCACAGTAGAGCCGTACTTATCCATGCACGTTTGTTTCCTCTTCTCAATTGCTTTCTCAGTGTTTAGGGGGTTGCTATTCATGCACTGCAATTTTGCCGCACACGAACGACTACACGTGCCTTTCCAAATACTCTTCTCTTTTCCGCAAATAGGACAAGTGTCCATCGCATGAACGCACGATGGACACAAAGTAACTCTCATATTCCTAACATCAAACTCAGAGCCGCAATGCACACAAATCTTCTTCATAGTTAAAATAACAATCAGAGATGTATGTACCGTCATTATTCAGAGTTTCGCTCGAACGCTTCTTGCTCCATTACCACATACCTATCCACAATTTCAGAGTTCGAAAAAGTAGCCTTCGCATGAGGATTAAAACCCGTAACAAAAAGACCATCCAACGAGCGCACACGACTGAACGCAACGTATACTTGCCCATTCATAAACATCCTTGAGCAATCAATAAATGCCGCGTCAACCGACGTGCCCTGTGATTTATGTACGGTTATAGCATAAGCCAACCGCAACGGCAACTGGTTGATGGTTGCCAGCGTGACGTCAATTCCGCGCTCGTTTTTCTCGGTCGGATTAAAGATGGTCTCTTCTTCGACCGTGTACACGATGCCGCTGTCAAACCGCACGATGGGATTGCCGTAGGTATCGGAAAGCCCGAACCCCTCATCCTCCGTTCCAATGCCAGAGAACCCGATGACCTCACCCAGAGAGCCGTTGAACAGATACCCTCCGTCAACGTCCTTGTTCTTACACATCATCACCCGCGCACCGACACGCAACACCAACTCCTCTGGAATTAGCGAGTCTTTCCAATACGCTCGAATAAGGTTCTCGTCTCCGTAGGAATCCGCGCGGAACTTTCGCTCCGTGGCGGGGTCAAGTTTGTTGAACTTGAACACATTGTACTGGTCAACCTCTGCGTTGGTCGAGAACAGCCGAATTGCCGTGTCATCGGCGGGAACCTCGCGCGACTTGATACGTGCAATGTCCTGCGCGTTCAACTTGTTGTACCTCAACCGAGTAAGGATACGGTAGAACTCGTCGTCCCCAGACTGACGGAAATTCGATGTCATAAGCATCGTCTTGATGTTTGCCTCTTTCCAACACTTGCAGTCCCAGCAGATTTTATCGTTGGCTGACGTGCCCTTAAACACAGGCGGCAACTGCAAAAAGTCACCGAACAGCGCGACCTGAACCCCGCCGAACGGAAGTGAGGAATCCCTCACCATCTTACAAATCTCGCTCACACACTCGAGCAGAGCGTCCGACACCATCGAAATCTCGTCGATTATGAGTAACTTTGCCGAACGGACAGCCCAACCCCGCTTACCAGCATCAACCTTATTCGCACTCTCCTTTGCGTTCGGCGCACTGGGATTGATGAGGAACTGCGAGTGCAACGTGCGCCCGCCGACATTGTTCGCCGCGATGCCCGTGCTTGCCGTCGTCAATACTCGACCCTTGTAGTTCGCTCGTATGAAGTCAATAAGGAAAGACTTGCCAGCACCCGCGCGTGCGGTTACAAACAAGTTCTCCCCAGCATTGAGGGCGTCCCAGCACATCTTTTGGTCAACGCTTAATATTGAAGTGTCTACAATCCTTTCGTCCATGCTACCCTATACACCTTTGTCACTCTATTTCGTCCGCCGTTTCCTCGTTCTTGCTCACGTCACTTCAAAAGCTCGCGAACACCTGCGACATGTAACCATCTCCACGTATTCCATAGCGTTGTCTTTGAACCACTGCAAAGGTTCAACCCTTATTATATCACACCCCCTTCCAGACAACGCAGTACGGATACTTTTTGCTGTCCAGCCCTCCGAGATAAACGCATGCATCATAATCCTCGTCGTTCTTGTCGCAGAGGATGCCGCCGTCTTTCTTTACGCACTCCTCCGCCTGTTCCTTCGTTTCAAATACCTGAAACCTCGTCATGATAATTCCTCCTTGGCGAACCCGCCTAATCCTTTATACAAATACGGTCATAATAAGGAAAGCGGCGAGCTCTCGCCCGCCGCCACTTCTTAAAACCACGCCGACATCACTACGCCGTCTTCCCACTCGAGTACGAGGTCTTTCCCCGTGTCTTTCTTGAGGGCTTCCAGCAGACGTCCCTGAATCTTCTCGATGGTGCTTTCGGGCTTCTTGTATTCCGCGCCGAACTCCTTTGCACCCGCGTGGCAAATTGCCATATCTTCCTCGTCCACGTTGATGTTAAACGCCTCGTTCTCGTCCCAGATTGTGATGTGCTTCTTGTCCGCCTTGAACTTGAAACGGAAACGGCTTTCCATATCGAGGATAAATCCGTCGTCCAACAGGTCAAACGTCCACGCGCTCAGCTCCTTGATTAAGGCTGTGAGGTTCGGGAACTGCACCGCCAACTCTTCGCTGATGGCGGGCTTGCGGCGGTAGCAGTGCTCGCACTCGTCGACCAAAATCAGTTTGTTCTCTTTGATGAACGGATTGGTCTTCGGCATCATTTTGCCGCACTTCTTACAGCAGGTCGTTATCTCGTAAATCGGTTCAACGATTGTCTCGACCTTAGCGAATGGACACTCACGCCCGTCCTCGGTGCACCCGCCGCACTCTTCCAGAGCGCGGCACTCGGCTTCGTTTGTGCAGATGAGTCTCTTTCCTTTTCTTTCAAGCGTCTTCATTAGTTCTTACCTCCCACAATAAGGTCATACAGTTTTGCTTTGAGTTCCACTATTTCTTTGTCTCTTTCCGCAATGATGGCGTCACGCGCCGCAACTTGCTCCGACAGCTCGGTCACATTGTGCACCTGGTTCATACAAACCTCGCGCAACTGCTCAATCTCTTTCGTAGCCGCCTCAAGCTCGGGATTCTCAATCCAGATGTTGATGGTGTCCGCGCCGAGATTGATTTCCAGCCTGTCACCCAAATCGCAAATCCAATTGTTCTCGGTCTGAGTGCTGCACGCATAGATGTCATACCCTGCGTTTTCACTTCTCTGCGCGTCCCTGTCGTAGTCCGTGGGGAAAAGCCTGTTTGCCAACGCCCACGCCGCGTCTTTGCTTACTACTGAAATTCTTTCCTTGTTCATGTTCGATTCTCCTTTGAGGTTTGGGTGTTTATCACTTCCAACCTTGTGCCTAATATAGCACATTTTATTTAAGATTGCAAGCGTTTACATGAAAAAATATTTTAATTAAAATTATTTATTTCAAACCTCCTATTCCTCGGTATGCGAGGAAAGAACCGTCACCATTGATACATGGTAAGACGAACCCGCATGCCTACGGCGGTCATCTTTTCACCGCCGTGAGGTCTTCGAACGTGATATTATGTACGAAACAACCGTGCACCTTGTTAATAAGGTCGTTGTTCGTCCCGTCCGTATATGTATCCTTAAATTGTTTTAGTTGACCGAGAGTCGTAATCCCGATTTCCTTAGCCCACTTTATGAGCTGCATAAATTCGTTGAGTGTCATTGTTCAATTCTCCTTTGATTTGGTGCTTACATATACAAAAACAGGTACGATTTTCATCATACCTGTTCCATACCCAAAAGCCGAAAGATGAACGCCCGAAACTTCTCACGCGCTGTGTCAAAGTCCATCACCGCCAGCATACGAGTCCAGCACTCGTTAACGTCGAACGGCAACTCCAAATTTGCAACGTCCTTCTTAGCCAACTTTTCCATAATCTGCTCGGTGTTATCACGCCCGACTTTATCTGGGTCGAGGGATAGAACTATTTTGCCGTAGTGCTCTTTGAACAGTTCCACCAGTCCGTTGTGGTTTCCTGCGCCGTTCAAAGCAATCGCCTTAAAGCCGACTGTGCAGAATGTGTAGGCATCAATCATTGACTCGCACACGAACACCATATCGGTCGGGCGCAACGTGTGCGTGAGGGCGGGAACGGCGTCCGTCGGAGCTGAGTTCGCATACCCCTTCTCATGAATAAGGCGTGATACATCATACATAAAGTACCCGTCCTTATCGAACGCTGGCATCGAAACTCGGTCATCGTATTCGTGAACCCGAAACTGCTCCTGCACCTCATACGAGATGCCGCGAGAGAACAGATACTTCGATGGTGTGTACTCAAATCGCGACATATGAAATTTCGCGACAGACGGCGAATTGAGTGTTGGCAGTTTCTTTTTCTTCTTGCGCAGACCAAAGTCGTGCTCGATGTTTAGCAACTTGTAAATGTTGCCAGACTTTCCCGTCGAGAAGTCTTTAAAGAAACCCTCGGTGAACTTCTCCGTGTCGCGGAGCAAAACCGAGCAAGACGGATTCTTGTCATTGGGGTTAAAAGGGGAACATATGTACGCATAGTTCCCCTTTACCTTAGGGCGTCCGAAGTGCGCCTCTAAAATTTCAAGTAGTTCTTGCTCTGCCATTTCAACCCTTCAATACGCTGTTCGGATGCCTCCAATTCTCATTAGTGGTATCGCGCACCCGCAGGTATCCGTCCTCGGCTTCCTCGGCCACGACGTGCGTCTCGACTGGGCTTACCGACCTTATCCTATACAACGAGAACAGGCAACGCGCTTCCTCATCTCCGTCCTTGCTGTAAAGATTCGGCAGATGACCGCGCAACGCCAAGTCCGTAACTGTCGGCAGTTTCATGATTTCGTAGTTCGTGCACAGGGTCGAGAGGAATCCCTCAAACCCCTTCGGGAACAGAGGGTCGCCATCTTTACATCCCGCTGCAATCGCGTCCACAGTGTTGTACTTCTCCGCAATTTCCTTTGCCACCTTCTTTCTGATGCGCGGAAACCCTGGCAGATTGTCCGAACTGTCCCCGACCATCGCCCTGTACAGCGGCAACGCGTCGATACGGCAACCGAGAAACTTATCGGTGTATTTCGGGTCTTCGTAGTAAGTCTTCAAATCGACCAACTTCAACCTGCCGTCGGTATCGAACTCCTTCGCAATAAAGATGTTGTCACCCGCCGCGAGAAGTTGCAACATATCCCCGTCCGCAGAATACACGATGATGCGCTCGTATTCCGACTGCCACATCTGCGCCATATACGCGATAACTTCGTCCGCTTCCAGAGCGCGGTGGAAAGCAATTTGCGTGCGATCAAACGCCGCCGCACACTCAGCAATGACACCCAAGTCATCAAACGCCGTTGCAACCGTGCCGTGCCCGCGATTCGCTTTGTACTCTGGATTAAGGCTCGTGCCGTGAACAGCCACGCCGTCCAGACAGAATACGATGTCCGCCTCTGGGTGCTTCGTGTTCAGTGACTTCAACAGCCGAGCGACACCATACAAATGCCCAGATTTCAGCACCGTGCCGTTATGCAGTGTCACCTGCAAGTCCTGATGAACGTGCCACATACGGTGGATGACCCACGATGCGTCAATAAGTATTAGTTCCTTTTTCATTTACTCCTCCGAGTCTCTTTGATTAGCAAACTCCGCCACACACTTCAAACAGTAATGCCGACTTCCGTCCTTAGACGATATGAAGTCTCGTATCATTCGCGCCTCATCAACTCGATGATTTACAATTAGTATCTCTCCACACTCGGCGCAACGGCAGTCAAGCCGCACATCAACCTCTCTTAAATCTTCGATGGTTTTATTTTTCATTGTTGCACCTCCCGCTCTCCATATACCACCGCGCAAACCTTTTTGCTTGCCATTCAGTAAAGTTTCTGACAACGTGTGTCTTCTTCCACTCCGTCACAGCGTCCAGCTCGTCGGGCGTCCCAGAGAACGTTGGAATGTGAATGCGAATCATCGTGTTTTCGCGTTCCTCACGACCGCGCAACATCTTCAATAATGAGTGGAATACGTTCTCAACCAAATACACGTAGTTTCCTCTGTACCAGTCCCCGATGTTTTTCTGCTCCATCCACGAAACCACATAATTTGAGTTGATAAAGTCCACAGGACAGAACTCGTCGTTGTACAATTTCAGATTTACATTGTTCACTCTGGACGGCAAGTTGCCATACGCATCCATTCGCTGCCAATCCTCGACGTGCCTCTTCGCTGAAACGTAAAATGTGTACTTCGGTTCACAAACGACATTTGGATTAGTCGTATCTGGAACTCCATAAATACGCTTGCGATAATAGATAGGCTCACCGCCAGTCTCTTCCGCCGTTTTATACGGCTTGCCTTCCCTATCCAGCTCGTACCATTCATCCTGCTTCTCAATAAAGCTGATGGTATTCAGACCTGGCTTGATGTCTTCGGCATCACGCGCACGATTTTCATATCCGCGAGAGCGGTGCTCTTCCTGCTTCCACGTATAATCATAATGACTTGCGGCGGCGCGTTCAACGATGAGAATCGTGTCCCCGATTCGAACATCACCCTCCTTGCCGAGATCACGCCACTGCGAAAAATACGTCTTGAAATCAGGATATTTATTTGACGTCAGTTGTGCGTCCGCAGACGAGAAAATGACCTTATCGGACGGCACGCGCAGATTGACATCTTTCAGCTCAGTAAATATGTTGGTGCTTTGAACCAGACCCTCGATAATGTAGAAAAGCATCATCTTATCGATTGCCTTCTTTACGACAGGGTCGCGTAACTTCGTTTTTCCTGGTTCGATTATATCATTCTTGTAGTCGTATTCACCTTTCCAGTCGAGCTTGATTTTCCTCTCCGCTTCCGCCCACGTAGCCGCCGACTCGAACAGATTGTCCTCAACGAACACCTCTTCGTCAATAAAGCTCAGCCAGATGTTCTCGCCATTGCGGATAATCATTCCGACCTGATTCTCATGGTAATATTCCAACGCTTTCAGTCCGTCGATTTCAGAATCGTATGCGAAGTACTTCTTGTCCTTCGAAGTGCGGAAAAACGTGATGCATTTTTCGCTCGGAGCGAACACGTCCAATACGCACTGCTTCTTGAAAATCTCGGTCGTTGTTCCGTGATTGCCGTCGAACCTGCCGAACTCCTTCACCGCCAGCAATGCGAACTCTTCATCAAGAAACTTGAACTTCTGATAAAGCACCAGCGGACTGTTGCTCGTCTTACCCCTTCTCAACTGGGTCAAAGTAAAGGTCTCTCCAAACAATGAACGCAACGCGAAAATGTTGAGCTCTAACATGAAAATCGAGTCCTTCATCTTGTCCACGCGCTGTCGCAGTTCCGCAAGCTGCAACTCCTGCTTCTCTTTCAGTTCCTGCATCTTGCGTTCCATTTCTTTCCGCGCAAGCTCATATTTCTCTTTCGCCTCAGCCTCGGCACGTTCAAGCTCTTTCTGCATCTCCGCGTGCTTGCTTCTTACCTCGCACATATGAACCGTTGTGGGCAAGCCTAACGCACTTTCCGTGTTCGCCAACACAAGCCCACCGCCTTCCACGTCAACGGGATTGCCGCCCGAAAGCATCGCGCTTATGTCCCCGACAGTAAAGTCGTCATAGTTGTTCACACGCTCGACATCCACGAACTCTTTCGGAATGGCGAGGTAACGAGTAGCCGCGTATTTGAGTACGTAAAACCGACCCGTCTCTACCACGATTTCCAACTTGCCTCCAAGCTCTTCGTAGTGAGCCATCGCACGCTTAACCGCATCAATCTTCTTCGGCAACCATTCCTCGTAGTCCTTCTTCGGGTCGCTTCCGTAACCGCCGAACTGCTTAGTCAACAGCTCATCAAAGTCACCGAAATCACACACCCAGCGAGATGCCCGACTGTCGTAATGCTGATGCGCCTTTGAAATAACGAGAAGACAGTCATCATCGATGCCCGCCTTGTATCCACACTCTTGCGTCTTGGGATAGTAATAATATTTGCTTCGGTCTTCAATAGAGAATAGGTGAGCCTGCAACTCATCGAATTTTATTCCGTTGATATACCCGATTTTGTTCAGCATCTTTTGAGTCCTCCTTCGAACTTACCTACATATACAAAATCAAACTTATAAATCAAAAACATAATGCAAAGTGCCCGCATTTGCCAACGTCAGTAAATTTCCAATCTCATCCTGGTGCTTAACAGCAGAATGATATTGTGGCATTCTTGAATACACCTTACCAACGCTTGGAATAAAACAGTCACCTGTCTTATTGAATAGCGTGCATTCTTTCATAAATATTATTCGAACGCTCGGTGGTGTAACCTCAATAAACCTTCCTCCCATAGCCGCCAACGAAGTACCTGCATGCTTATCAAAATCAACAAAATAATGCACTTCCTTAACACTGGGATAATGTCTCCTCGCCCAATCCTTAACGTGCCTCATCAATCTGCTTGCACCACCAACAACAACCGTATTTAACGCAGTTGCCGAACGACCTATCTCGAGAGCCGTCCTATCATACCCACCACGACCTGTTTGCTTAAAAGTAACTCCATAAGCCATTAAAATTCTTCCGTCAAACTCCAAACCAAAAGTAACAATGGTACCGCCCTTTGCACCAAACTCACTATTTTGCTTAAAGAACTTCTCCGACTCTGAATGACTCAACTCGCGTAAAATACACTTTCTTGCAAACACACGATTCGAACGACCGAAACAACCTAAAATCTGAGATTTTATCCTCTCTCGTATCCTCTCATCATCCCATTCCCAATCCCAAATATGAATAAGGCGTATTCCATTCTCACGACACACCAACGACTTATCTTGATGATACTTCATTGGATTTGAAACACGCTTTGACAACTGCTGGACAGAGTGCCAATAAGAGCCGTTGAACTCAATAGCCATCTTAGCGTCTTCAAAATAAAAATCTAGCTCCTTTCCATGTAACACAGTACGGTTACTCGCTTCGAACACCAATCCCTCATCACGTAACCACGAACCAATCAAAGTCTCATACGAACTCTTTTGAGTACGCTCCAATTTCAAAGTACCATATTCACTACGCGACGCTATCGCGTGCAACGGCAAACCTAAACGCGTTGCAACCACCATAGCGGTACGATCTTCAATCGGCAAACTATCCACGTACTGCTGCAACAAAACCTCATCATCAAGCATCTTCAAGGTCTCAATTGGCAAGTCACCATACACACCCCGATAAAAATCTATTCTGTCAACCTCAGACCACCTCCGAAACATCGCGTCCGAACACCCAATAGAGAATGCCTCTCGATGACCACCATCATCTCGCTTCCAATGCTCCAACATCTTCCTTCGTTTAGACTCAAGCAGACTCGGATTATCTTCATAACGCTTTTTATGAATCTGAGACAACTTCTCTGAACGCTCTGCTCGTTGTTCATCAGTAAGGCTTGCTTCATACAACTTCACAGACTCGGAAATCTTTGCATGCGCTTCCTTATTAGAGGTCCATCCGATAACCGCGCACTTCTTACTACAATATTTATCTCTTCTCCAATTCATAGGTTTGCCGCACACAATGCAAATCTTATCTTTTCTGCAATCTGGACAAACCTTACAACTCGTAGTAGATTCAAACTCTTTTCCGCACTGCGAACAAGTCTCTATTCTCATAACCCACCAAAATAAAATACTCGTAGAGGAAACTCTACGAGTATTATAACAATTTTGGTTAGACTTTTTTGCTCCTATCAAGCAAAGTCGTAGTACTTGATTGGTGCCGTGAGGTCCGCCGCGTCCGTGTTGTACATCATCTGAATCTGCGAAACCTGACCCACGAACAGCGAAACGTATTCCGCGTTGGTGATGTCGGGCAGAGTGATGTACAGGCTGATGGCGTAAGGGATATCCAAACGCAGGAAATCCTCGTCATAGCGGTACGCAACGATACGACCGTGGCTGTTCGTGCCCATGCCGCTGAGCTGAGGACGTCCCTTCAGTTTCAAACGGTAGTTCTCCACACCCGCCGCGATGGACTCGTCGATGCCCATGTTGTGCCCCATGATGAACTCGCGGAGCGTTGCCGTATACAGCGTGCTGAAACGGCTGGTAAGCTCGGTCGCATCCTCGACAGGCATAAGAATGTTGTCGGGAATAAGGGCGAGGTTCATGTTGGACTGAATCAGCGAGTCGCTGATGATGCCGTTGATGAGAGCCACAACCTCGCCGTCGGTCATCTGCGCAAAGCCCGTGCTCGCGGGAGCAAGCGTGCCAGCGGGAATAACCGAAACAGGAACGCGCGAGTCGCTGGTGAACAGACCGTCGTTGCCGTTCGCGCCGAGATACGCAATCTTGTTGACGAAGATATCAAAGCCCGCAACGATTGCGTCCTTGTAGATGGCTTCGAGCGATTTCGTGAAATTGACCTTGTTCAGTTTCTCGACCTCGATGAACTTCAGCCCGTACGCGATTTCGTAGGTGAATACATCCACCTTGTTCGCGTTGGCTTTCGCGTTCACACGCTGAACCTGGTTCACGTTGTTGCCGACCAGAGTGGTCTCATCGCCCTGACCAGCCCACTCGACCGTGTAGTATTCCACAAAGTCGACCAAGCCGCCGCCGACCTTGACAGGAATATCCTGGGCGTACGTGGTATTCCACTTCGGTTCGTAAACCTTTTCGTGGAGTTTTGCAAGCGACGTCTGTACGAATGCAAAGTTCGAGTCATGCAGACGTCTGTCGCTGACGAGTTTCTTTGCCATAGCGGGGCTCGCGTCGAACACGCTGATGCCCGCAGGGTCGTACTGGAACGAGGATGCATGCATCTGACGGTCTTTCAAATTGATTTGAGTTAACATCTCTTTTACCTCCTCCTTCCTTTAAATGTACTGGACGTACACTTCGGACACGTTGCCCTCGGTGCGTCCAGTAAAGCGCATGCCTGGCAGGGAAATGTTGCTGCCCGCCGTGGCAGTAAACGCTCTGTTGGTGAAATCGTAATACACAGCCGCGCCCTCGGTTGGTGCCGTGCCCGTAAACGGTACAGCAATCGAGCCGCGAATCACAGCCGCGCCACGCACGCCTGGTTTGAAAACAACCTTGCCGTCTGGCGACTGCGGGAACATCGGGTCGAGCAATACGTTGGTAGCCAACGCAATGCCCGCAACCTTCTGCGTGCCCGAAAGAGCCGCTTTCGCGCGGGTGTAGACCTGGGGCGCACTCGAAGTGAGCAACAGGTCGCCTGGCAAAATGCCGTCGGTCTCGGAATTCGCTACCGCGTAAGCGCGGCGCAGAGTGTCGTTGACCTGGGTCTCGTAGCCGACTTGCAGTTTCTTATATCCATCTGCTCCGTAAATCATACTCATGGTTTTCTTTCCTCCTCTCCTTACTTATTCGCGACTTTGTCGTAGCGGCTCTGGAAAGCAACCTGAGTTGCGGTCGCGGTGTCCATGACCTTCTTTTCGCCGACACGAGTAAAGCCAGAGTAAGCGTCCTTCACATCCTTGGATGCTTTTTCGCCGTCTTTGTCTTCGCCCTCGTCGTCCTTGTCCACATCCTCGTCGTCCGAGTCCTGAGCGTTGACAGGCTTTGACTTGTCGATTTCCATTTTCAATGGTTCGACCTCCATACCCGTCGCGGGCTCGTTGCCGTCCTTGATTTTGGGCTTCCCAGCAGAGCCGCCCGTGCCGAACGCTGCGTCGAACTTCGCCGACAGGTCTTTGATAGCGTCCCAGCAACCCTCGAGCGTAGGTCCGCCCTCGTCTTTCTTGGACTTCGCATCCTCGGTCTTCACCGCCGCAATACCAGACTCGGAAATGTCGGGGTTATCCGTCAGTTCCTCGACTTCGTACACGTCATCGGCGTCGAACAAGCTGCGATATACTTTTTTAGGCATTATCACGTCCTCCTTTAATGAATCGTTTTTGTCCTTAATTAAAAAGACAGCGAGCCGAGAAAAATATTCCCGACTCGTTTTATTTCCATTAACTCAGCGCAAAGTCGCACTTCCGATTCGATGTAACTGAATTGTGTTTGCCAGCCCCAAGAGCCGCCATAAATACCTGGAATCTTCTCTTTTCCGTCATGCGAGGGGTAAGGTGCTACCTCTTTCGTAGCACCTCCCTGCAAAATCAAAATACCAGCCTCACCAGACAACGCATCACTCAATGCATTGCCAGAAACAGACTTCGAATCAACTCCTCTCCTGGTTTTCATAAATCCTCCTAAAAGACAACGACAATCGCGCTGGTGTTCACGTTGGAATAGACTGTGATGAGTCCAGTCGTAATGTTGACCGTCGGACTATCATACGTCTCCTCGTACACGCTGCCAGAACTTATGCTGTAAATCTTGACTTTTGGCAAATACCGAGTTACCCCGCCGACAGTTACAAGCCCTTTTCCGTGTTCGGAATAAGCAATCGTCTGCGAGTAGTTTCCAGCTCCAGTACTGCCGCTCCACACCTTGGTCGGATAACCAGAGATGGGTGGAGTGGACGAAGTAGCCGCCAGACCAACCACATACGGTGCACCAGCGTTTGCAATTACCGCGTCTACCTGCGCTTTCCAATCTGGGTCAATCGCGGGGTACAGATAACTCCAAGACAAACCATTATAATATCTGATGGTAAATCCAGTGCCGCTTGCAGATGCTAACTGATACCAAAGGTTTCCAGATACCGCAGATGGAGTAGCAGTTGACACAGAAATCACATTCTGCTTAGACTGTGCAAGCGTATACGCACCGCCAGAAGTAAAGAGCGAAGTGCTCCCACTCGTAGCCGCGTCAGTAATGGCTCGGAACGATACCGCCGAATTGCCATTTCCGATGATTGCATATCCAGCAGTAAGAGTCGTTGCTCCCGTACCACCGCTCGCGACAGGCAACTCGCCCTGCACACCTGGTGTGATGTTCGCAGTTCCGTCAAAGTTTGCAACCGCTGTCGAGTTCAGCGCGACACGAACCGTACGCGCCGTCTTCAACTTGGTAGCCGCAACTGCCGTTTGAGTTGCTCCCAGCGCACCAACCTCCGTATACGTGTAAGTCGGCTTTGTAGCCGCTTTTGCCCACGCGTACACGTCGCTTGCTGGACGAGAGTTAGTAAGGCGGGTATCCTTGTCGCCGATGACCATAGTGCTGGTTGCACTCTGGCTCGAGGTGTCGAAATTCTTGTTGAACGCCGTATTCTTAGTAAAAGCTGGTTCAGCCGCCGCCTTGTTAGCGTCGATGACTTCCTTGATGGTTTTGGAAGTATCCGTGCCGCCCGTGTTGGTAAATTCGTATGCAATGCTGTCCGCCGTGATGGTGTTCATCACCGACTTTCCGCTCGACAGCGTTCTCATCACCAGCGAAACCTGACCAGCAGAGTTAAAACCGATGGTGGTATTGTCAAGCTGCATTGTCGTGTTCGGACGAACGTCAAGCGATGGTGGATTCGAGCCGTCAATCTTGACAATGATACGACCTGGAACTACAGGGTCATTGCCCAGCAGATTATCAGTCTCCATCCATGCGCCGTTGGACGGAGCAGGTGTCACGTCCGCAAACGTCCAAGTCGTTCCATTATAATCGCCGCGCAACAGACCGCCCAAGTCATCAATAGAGCCGATGTACACAATTGCAGTATCACCCGCCTTTGCGTCTGAAACCGACTCGACCTGAGCCTGCGTACCGAAGTACGTAAACGTGCCCTGATAGGACGAACCTGTGATACTCGAGTTCACGAGGTTGTCCACATAATCTTTGACGGTCTCATTGGACGAGAACGCGCCGAGGATAATGCCAGAGTCTTTTACGTTGCCGTCTCCAGTAAAGGTGGCTACCCTGTTTTGGACTGCCGTCGGAACCGTGTTTATCTTGGTGCTCGGAATGAACCGAGCCTCCGTCGTGATATTTCCTTCCGCATCCGTAATCAAGTTCATATTCGGCAGGTTGCCGCCGACCGACTGTTTGTTGGTTGCGTACGCGTCATACTGAGCAACCTTTGCCGCAGTAATTCCGCTGTTCGTCGCAGTAAGCTGCACAGACGTCAGTGCATTCTGCTTCGCCGTCCACGAATTTTGCAACGCCGTGGTAACGTGCAGACTCGTATTATTTGCATGGTTCTCCAACTGCGTTGCAGTAACCAGATTGGACAGCAGAGTGCCACCATCCACCACGCGACCAGCCGCATCGAACACGCCGACATGACCGACCGTTGCAGAAGTCTGCTTCTCCATTAAATTGGTAAATGGTGCCTCGGACTGAACCAAGTCGAGCGACAAAATGCCGTCCGCATAGTTCAAACTAACACCCGAACCACCAGTGATATATTTGATAGCGTTTTCGGAAATCGCGCCAGAATTGACATCCACCTCTGCGATGGAAACGTTAATCTGCTTACTAGATTCTCGTTCAAGCTCAATAGAGCCTATGACCCTGCCGCCGAGCGCGGATGCGAACGTGTTCTTCGCTTGCATATACAAGTTGCCGTTCGTATCCTTTGCGGCGGTTACATTCCCCTCGGTCTGATTGTATTTCAACAGAAAAGCATCAACATAGAACGACTCTGGAAAATCATGGTATTGTCCATCGCCGCCAAGATACTGAATCGGCGAACCAGTGGTAGTCAGCGAATTCAGCAACGCCATATTTGCATGTGAGTGCTGGAGCTCAACCGCAGACTTGATAGCCTTTAACGGAATCATGCTCTCAACAAAATTATTCTTCGAACCTTCCATAAGTGCGCTCCTTAAATAAAATAACCGTTAGAACACCGAATTGCTTAACGCCGACTTGTCAATGCGTAACGGCAGGTCAGCAATCAACACCCTAACAAAATTGTCGTCTTCGCCGTAAAGAGCGACACCGACATGATACGTCTTGCCCGCGCGGAGCTGAACCACTTCCTCAGTAGAGAGCTCCACTACGAACACGTTCGGCGAGATGAACTTATACGTCTTTTCAATGACTGGCGTATCATCACGCAAGTCATCCTTGATTAAGAATCGGACGTACATCGTGGTTGGAATGTCAAAATACTGCTCACCCGTGTCTTTCTTGTGAAAAGTCACTTTGAACGGCGTATTGACAGCATCCCCGTACCGCCAGACCCAAATCTTATTATCAGCCCTCTGGCTCGATGGCTCTGTTAAAATCTCACTCATTCTTTCAGCTCCTGATTAGTAAAGAGGTTTCCGTCGTTTTCGTTCATCAACCCATTTCCAGAATAGATGGACTCGAGCAAAACGCTCTCATCGCTCGGAATGTACCGCGCCGACTTGCACGACACCCGAATCTTTCCGTCGATTGCCTCGGTCAACGTCATATTGACAGAAGTGGCATTATACGACTTTGACGTAGGAATCACCTCGGTAAACGAGCCGTCCCCATTGTCACGCCACACCTCGAACGTAGCGTCTTCCAAAGCGTTAACATACGCCGTAGTATCTTTCGACACTGACACCCCATCTGCGACCGCAAGCGGCAATACGAACGTCGTCGGTACCTTGATATTTGCGCGGGCAATCATCTTCTCGTTTGCGGAAAGGCACTGCTCCGTCGCTCGGATAACGTCGTGAGGAATCCAACCGAGAGAAAACCGCAACGTGCCATCCTCAGCAAAGAAGTCATAAATCCATCCATCACTCTCATCAAACCGCAGAGCCGCCGACGTCACCGCCTTGTCATAGAGCAGTTTCATTCTGTCAAATTCGACTGGCTTTATGATTTTGAGGTAGTCTGGCTTGTTTGCGGGCGAAAGGTTCATGCGAATAGGCAACGTCGATTTGACGAACTGCCCATCACGAGTAAAGACGAACTGAACGTTGACGTACTCCTCTTTGGTCACCCATTCGTTAATCATCCCGTCAATAATAGTGTACGGAACATTCACCGACTTTGGAACAGGCACAGACACTAAGAGCTGGTTCTTTGGAGTATAGAACTGCATCTCACAGTTGTAAGGTCTCAAAAAGATATCCCACACAATCACCAGCTGCGCTGGATTCCTGTCATATTGCGTGCCCAGAAAATCGTCGCTCGGAAAGCACTTGAAAAATTCCAAGTCGCTCACGCCGAACGAAAATACAATCCTCTTTTTATCAGTAGGGGCGGGCGGCAAATCGAATGGCAAATTGAAATTGTTCATAACTTATCTCCTACATCTAAAATAACGATGTGAAAGAAAAGAGTCCGACCAATCTCGAACTCTTCCCTATGTTTCGATGTAATTATTCTTTTGGCGGCACGCGAGTGAACTTGGTAGGATTACTCGTCTTCGCAGTGCTGCTCATAACCACACCCCCGTCCGTCACGTTATTCAACTTGCGTGGTTCAGGTGGTCTCGTCTCTTCCTTTCTCTTCTCTTTGCGCTGCTTCGGCTTCCTCTTCTTCAAACCCTTTCGAGTCAGTGAAACCGCCGCCGTCACAATAACGCCGAGCGCAGACAGCCCGACCGCCGCATACTTCCACAAAACCACCGTGCCTATCCAATCTTTTGGGGCGTTCCAGAACCCAGTAAGAAATGTCTTCTCGAGCTCCCACACACCAGCGAATGTCGCGGCTTGTGACAGAGTAATGGCTGCAAAACAGACTATTACCCACAGAAAAATCTTTAATACTCTCTTCATGCCTTAGTCTCCTCCGAGGTCTCTTTGATAGCCTTGCTGTCTTTCCAGCTGTCTTTTAATTTCTCGAAAAGCCCTTCCGCCACTTCTTGCAGTTTGCCGTTCTCAATAAAGCCAGCCAACTTTTGCTTGATATTCAGAATAAGCTCTTCTTTGTTCTCGGAAAAGAAAATGTCTTTGCCCGCCTGTATAAGCGGCAGATATTCCTCTTCTATTTTGGTTGCCACGTCGTCCAAGATTTTCGTATCAATGCCGAAAATCTCGCCGAGGTCTTCAAGTGCCTTCTTCCACGCACCGCCCTCGGTGGTCTTCTGCCAGATGTCCTTGAACAGCCCCTCAATCCATTTGAGCAAACCAACGTTCACCACAATCGGAGTAAGGATGTTCACAACCAGAATCGCAGAGCCATACAGGGTGAACACATCATCGATGCGCTTCAAGATTGCCGCCAGAGCCGCCGACAGCCCCAAAGAAAATGCGTAGTTGAGGGCAGTGTACAGCGTGTGCCGCGCGTTTTCTTTCTTGATTACCTTACGCGCCAGCGGCTTGATGCACTCTATGAGAACGATGGTAAGCACCGCTACGACAACCGCTTGCCACCCGTACTGTTTCAAAAGTTCAATAAGTAAATCCATAACTGCCTCCTGAATTACCATAACGTCGAAAGCGTTCTACACTAGCAGAGTATACTGCGTTCCCGCAAACAAAGTCGCTACGGCGTTGATTGTCAAATCGCCGTCCTGGTCAAACACGCAGAACCCCACCTGCTCAACCTTTGCATAATCCCACACCTGACCGAACCTCAATTTTAACGTCGGAATAATTGATGCCTCAGCGTCAGAGAAAAAAGTATACGGTGTTCCATCTGGAGTGATATCCACCACTGGAGTAAAGGTGATGAGCAACTGGGAATTTCCAATCGCCTGTGCAGAAACCCCACTCAACAGAGTCGGGTCAAACGTAGCAAAGCCAGCCGCCAAGTCACGCGCTTCCGTCGCAGAGGAAAGACCATCGGATACCTTCTTAACTTCCTGGTCGGTGTACGCTTTCGAATCCGCCACAGACTGAGTCACAGCCGCCTCTCGGTCAGAAACCTCTCTCACCACCGCATCATTAACTGTCTTTACAGCCTTAGCCGATGCACCCACAGAGAGGTCTGCACCAGAATCAAGCGCAACGCTATCCGAAAGTTTCACATGACCATACGCAGAGGAAGTGCCCCCTCCATACGTATCCGCTGCGGGGCTCGAGTGCACAGTCGGTGCCGCCCCCACATTGGCATACGTGAGATTCCTGTCCGCCGTCAAATCCAACCCATTTATTTTGCGGGTGGTTGGAACACACGCAGTATCAAACGGATGAACATGGTCTTCTCGTGCAAGCCCAGACGAAGTACCGACCGCCGCAGTACCATTCATTTTTGGCAACGCCGTGCCATATGGTCTCAACGTAGGAACTACGCTCTGAACAAACGCCGTGGTTGCAATCTGAGTGTTATTGGTAGCCGTACTTGCCGTTGGAGCGGTCGGAGTTCCAGTAAAGGCTGGCGATGCAATATTTGCTTTCTGAGATTTCAGTGTTGATATATCCGTTTCAGCCGTGGTTACACGCGACTTCAAACTCGTAATATCCGCCGTATTCTGCGTCCCTTGCTCGGCTGGAGCAAACGCATCAGAATTCTGAAATGCCGCAGAACCAAGCCCCTTAACTGGAATGTTATCAACTGACGATGTCCCGCTCCCCGTGGTAACCGACAACTTCAAAGTACCATTATTCGTACCCGCCGACAACACCACAGAATCTACCTTATCAGCGAGGTTTGCAATGTCACTCTTAACGGTATCCCACCCGTTAATAGACATCGTTCCATCCGCTTCCACGTAAGACTTTCCATCTTCCAGCGAACTCTTTACCAAGCCGAGCAACTCGAGAGTCGCTTGTACCACGATATCAAATCCATCATCTCTCCAGCCCGTGCCACCTTGATAATAATTCCACACGTGACTGGTTGCCGACACCACAATGCTCACACCAGTAAAAGGTGGCTGAAAACCAAGCGAAACTGCAAATGCGTTAATTTGCTCCGCCGTAGGATTCGCACTCTCGGTGTACAGATACCGAGCATGCTGCCCTTCGAGTTTTCCGACACGCAAAACAATGTCAGCCAAAGTGATTTTATCCTGCTTTGCCATAAAACCATCATTGGTCTGGCTCGCAAGAGTGATGTTACGCGACAGGGTCGACACCGCACCCGTCACAGGATTCTTAAGTGTGACAGAGAGGGTCTGAACTCCATTTCCATCAACAGAAAACACCGCATTGGTAATATAGTTTTCGTTGATAGAGGTCTTGTCCAACTTCAACGCTTCTTCTGCCTTTGCACGAGCAACCTCATCATTAAGAGCCGTAATGGTTGCCTTGGTAAGCAGGTCCGCCTCAGCAGTTGTCATACGACCATCCAAAGACGTGATGTTTGTCTCCACCGTTGTCATACGACCGCCGAGCGCACCAATATTGTCCTCGTTTGTTTTGACTCGACCAGACAGATTCTCAATGTCAGTTGCATTCGCATCTACCTTCCCATCCGTCGACTCGAGGTCAGATTTTACAACCGCCAAATCCTTGTTTGTCTGTTCAAGCGAATTCAAAATAGAGGGGTGTGATTCTTGGCTGTCATTATGGGCATTAAGCTGACCGAGATTAATAACATCTCCAGCCTCAGAACCATCAGCAACCTTAAAACGCCCAGCCGCATCTCTCAAGGGAACCGTATTAGACACCGCATCGGTATCCAAAAGAGCGGTATCCACCTTCTTTTTTAACTCTGGAATCAGCTCCTCTTTACTCACGTAGAGATTCATGTCCACGTAAAAGCTCAGCGGCAACCAGACCAGACCCAGACTCTCATCGTGATACGCGAATACAATAAGATTCTCATCCTTAATCATATGCGCGATGAAAGGGTCAGAGGTATCTGGCAATTCCTCTCGCGTTGCAACATCACCGCCGTTTCTCAACAGACCAGAGAACCCGACATACAGCAACTGGTCAGTGCCGAGTTTTAACTCGTTCTGCAAATCCTTGCTGATAAACTGCTCCATCTGGTCAAGACGAACCTCAGCCGAGATGACATTGTCTTTGTCAATCGTAACGTTCGTCCCCGCCGTTAATTTCTGCTGGATTAAATCTCGGTTTCTCAAATACGCCGTACTCGATGGGTCTGTCTCCGCGTAATCTGTAAGCACCCACTTTGCAATGACGGAATCGTATATCTCGACTGTCACGTCGAAATCGTTAAAAACAATATTATCAGCCATGATTATCTCCTCATGTTAAAATAACAAAGCCGCCCACTCACCGTGGACGGCTTATTGAGGATTAGAACTCGTAGAATATTTGCAGAGCCTTGAAGTCAGAATATATCTGTTTCCACTTCAGCTCGTCGGACGTGCCCTTGCAGTATACCTTGTACACCCGAACTGTCGACCGCGCACCGATTCGATAAACTCGACCGTACCCCTGCCAGAAATCTACCAGCGAGTTCGGACAGTCAATGAACACCATATCAGAGTAAGCCTCAGCCAGATTCAAACCGACACCGCCCGCCGTCAGCGACAGCAGAAGTACATCCACATTGCCGTCCAGACATTCGTGCAATAGGTCTGCCCTCTGTTTCAAGTTCAAAGTCCCATCGAACACCCGAACATCAGCGGCGTCTTTGAGGGCATCTGTCCACACGCTGAACGGCTTGGTGATGTTGCACGCAACAATGCATTGGTTCTCCATTTCCCGCACGAAATCAATCTTGTGAGGATTGATGCAGTTGTTGTAATGACGAACGTTGTGCGGCGAACGCTTATCCCCGTCCTCAACAGGCACATCGATGATTTGCAACTCTGGCAACTCCGTGCCTCGGAACGCCAGACGAACCGAGTTCACAATCGGCAATAAAGACTCGAGGTTCTTGTATGCGGTGCAGACACGCTGCCCCATATAGTTGAAACCCCACTCCCCGTAGTAATTTTCGAACCCAGACTGACTCATCTCTGAGTTGAGTGCCCTCAGCCAGATGAGCAGAGAACGCCAGTCGAACGGCGTGAACTTAACAGGGCTTGCAGATAGCGACCAGTGGTCACCCGCAAGCTCGTGCAAGCCCTCAGTACGCATCGCGCCAGACACTCGCTTGTTTCCCATGTTCGCAATCATATGAACTTCGTCGAACACCACGATATCTGGATTGAAATCCGCGAACGCTTTGAGCAGTTCGATGTTGGAAAGCATATCAAAGTTCGCAGTAAGGACGTCTCCGTCTTTCGCCTCGGCAATCATCTTTAAGCTCTCTTTGGAACTGCCAACACCCGTGATTGTAATCTTGCCTTCGCACAGGTGGAACTTATCACTGTCCGTGCGCCAATTCTGTTGCAACGCCGCCAGACCAGTCACTACCAGCACTCTCAAATTGGGATTCACTGCGAACCGCTCTTCAAGTGCCAATAGAGTTATGCGTGTCTTGCCAGAGCCGACACCGAACTGCAATAATGCGTTTGGCATCTTTGCCAAAGCGTGCGCCGCATCTTCCTGATACTTGAAATCTGGGTCGTCCTCGAACACCCGCAAAGCGGGGAACGGTCTATCCTCGCCTTCAAACCGAACAGGGATATTGTGCTTCTTGCACTGCTCCTCCATAAACGCCAAAGTCGGCTTATCCACTTCGAGCAGTTTGAGCGAACGATGATATGCCGAAGTAAACTTCTTCGACTCCTTCACAATCTTATATAAAAATTCTGGAATGTCCGCCACAAAGTACGCGTCCCAGACTGGTACCTTTATGCTCGGTTCGCCTCGTAAAACTCTCATACCTTATTATACAAAAGCAGACCTGATTTGGTCTGCTTTGGCTTGTTCTATTTTCGTTCGATTTTGGATATTCGGTCCGCCCACCGCTCGGTGTAAAATGCATAATAGCTCACTTTGTGTTTCTGACGATAGCCAGCGAACAGCCCCGCCCAGATGATTGACGGCAACCCGATTACCAATAGGAATAGAGGTCCGAGAATCATCGACTGAATCGTGTGCCCGTACTCGTGCCGCAACAGGTCATCAGCCTGACCGATGCGACATTTCAAAAGCGGGTCATAAACGTCGAACTTCATCTTGTCCGTTTCATCAGTCAGCGGCGTGTCGTGAACCATTATGAACATACCCAAGCTCACGCTCCCTTGCTTGTTCGGGAACACGCTCACCACAGTGCGCTTATAACGCAGTGTGTCCGCTTTTCGTATTTTGCAGACGAGGAACACCACCAGACCCACCAGCGTCTGCGGCAGACACCACGTGAACTGCAAAATGTAAAATAGTGCCTTCTTCATTTCAACCCCTCCAGCATCACCAGCAGAGCATCGAGGTCGTCCGCAATAAGGTCATACGAGCTCTCCGTGGTAATGCGTATTGGTCTACGAGCCGCCTTGTTCTCGATGACCTTGCTGTCGCTTGCATACACGAACTTTGGAGTGGACGAGTGAAAGTACACCACCACTCCGTAATGCCCGACGTGGGCGAATTGTGCCGATTCCTCGAAGTGCTCTAACTGACGGAACGCCGCGCACGAAAACCTCTCATCAGTCGTTGCTTTACATTCGAGTAGAGCTGTGAAGTGCTGGTCGAGGACGATGAAGTCGCAAGGGTTAGAAACCCCCTTCCACGACCGTATTGTATGCAAACGCCAGAACTTGCAAGCTCTATGGGAAAGGGCGTCCCGCATCGAATTCTCGAGCAACGCCCCCAAATCGTTTGATTTTATTGGGCGTTCGCCAATCACTCGACTACTTCCCATCTGTCGCTGAACAGCTCAATCATGGTCTCTTTCCATGGAACGCGACCGAAACGACTCTCCACATAGAGATACGGCGCGGTCATCTTGCTGTGTTCGTCGGGATACTGTGCACGAATCACCACATCAGGTGACCACTGCGGCAACCGCATTCCCTTTCCCTTCTTTACCTGCTCAAAAGCGTCTCCGAAAACCATAAGTCCTCCTTAATATTAACCCCCAAACACCGAAACAACATCAGTTATTCTCAACGGCTGAGGATAAACTCCACTTCCAGATGCATTAAGCATCACATTTGCTAATTTTGTTGCTCCTGTAATGCCTTGCAAAAACAATCGATTATTGTAAACCTTTACTTCAAAGAACACCGCAACATCAGAATCATTTTCTGTTCTTCCATACGCGATCCCCAAAATAGGCGCATAATCTGAATAAAGGCTCGACAGCACAGTGCCAAGTGTGCTAAAATCAGTTGCTGCGGTCGACACCTTACTCAGCACAGAAAACGACGTTGTTCTATAACTTCCACTGCCAGTGTAATCGATATTTATCGACACATTGTGCACATAAAGGGTCAACCCACCCCCGCCTCCTGGCGGCGGGTTGTCTACCGAGTATGGTTCCTCAGTAAGCCCCTAGTTGTGAATTCGAGTTCCCTTCTTGTCTTCATAAAGACCTCCTAAAATGCTTCATACAGTATAATATCTCCGTTCGTCACGCCGAAACCAGATACAAACTCAACCTGAAGTTCACTCCCGCCCCACCCTATATTAAGCTCCACATCCATCCAAAACTCAACATTGAGGTAGTTTAATCCAAGTCTTTGACCTTCTGTTGTACTGTCGAGCGTAAACTCGCGCACCACAGCTGCCCCACTATCTGTTAAACCTCCGATGCTAAAAAGCACCCTAACCTTATCTAAATGCTCTCCTATCGAAAGTTCTTTAAAGTCTCCATCGATTATGGATTCGCCCAACAACGCACGGAGCAGTCTCGCGCGGGGTGGATTGCTCAATGTATAGGCTTCTTCAGTAAGCCCCCCCTCAGATGTCCCTTCAATGGTTCTTCGTGTTTTCATATCAGTTCCTCCGATATTTAAGATAACAGTGGTCGGGGTGACAGGATTCGAACCTGCGACATCGTGGTCCCAAACCACGCGCTCTACCAAGCTGAGCCACACCCCGAAATATAGAACGCCTTCTAGAGGTTTAAGCTCTAAAGATACCTCATAACTTTAAAAGCCCTGGATTGTTCCAGCGTTCTACTGGTGGAGTCGGCGGGTACCGCCCCCGCGTCCGACAACCTCCATTTGTTGGTCTAGCTGCCGTCGAATCTTTTCACAACCCCTTACATATGTACTATACAAGTTTTCTTCCTCTTTCAAAGCCCGCAGGAAAATTTCCCATAGAATCACTCCACAACTTATTAGAAGTGCCGTCAGTAATCCAATATTTCCCATACATACCATTCCTGCTACCCGAATGAGACTCTGACATCTTCTTCCTCGATTCTTCGGAAAACACAAAACCAGTAGTCCCTCTTGTCCTTATTTTGTTCCCGTCCTTATCACAAAAACAGCGAGAACGTTCCTCATCAGTCATCTCCCTTGCCTTCTTTTGATTAGCCTCTTTTAACCTCTGCAAAATCCGCTTCCTATATTCTGGGTCATTTTTCATTCTCAAATTGTGAGCAGAAAACGCCTTGCCGCCACCTTTGCCACTCCTGTTAATAACATCCCAAGAACCTCCACCATCATGCATATTCGTGCAATTTGGAAACTTCTTACCCTCAGCAATAAAATGTATTTCAAGAGCATTCAGCTCCTCTTCTGAGTATGCCCACGCGAGAATATCTCTTCTCAAACCAGCAGTGCCGTGCTTCTCAATATAATCAAAAACAAACTTGCCCGAACCAAAGTAAGATTCCACAACTATTGAACTTTTCTTTCTGCCTATATAAAACCGCTCGCCGTAAGTTTTTGAGGGAATATATGTCTTATAAATATATCCATAACGCTCCATAGTTAACATAACCATAGAGCGTCATAGAATTGAACTATTGGTGGAGTGAGCTGGACTTTAACCAACAACAGTCTCGCGCAATCGCGGCGACTATTTTCACCGTTAAACTATCACCCCATAAATACGATGCCGCCAGCGTTTATCGGCTTACGTAGCCTCTCCACTATAAGAGGTCGTAGCTGGCTAAGGGTTATTTGCCTTGCTTTCGCCGACATCGTTTGGTAGGCGTGTGCGGGATTACCACGCCCTCGGAACGGATAACTGCGACATCCCCGTCCCCATACGTCCGCTCCCGTCCAGCGAACGATAACACGAGCTCAATCGCTCGTCATTATCATTATACAGAATTTAGACCTCACCTCGAGAAACTGCCAACAAAAATTTGAAAGTCTTTTCATCCATTGCGTAGTAGTTTTGCCCATCCCCGAAAGAGAAACAGACAGCCGCATACGATTTGAGCATCTGCGCTCTTTCCTCTTCCACCTTATCAAACCACTCTTTATGTATGGTCATGGACTCGTGAGGGGTAACCTTTGTCTTGCACTCAATCACCCACTCATCTACTAAAACATCATATTTATTAAAGTTTCCGCCTCCGCTTTGAATATCATTTGTACCGCCCAACGACTTGGCAACAGCCTTCTCTTGTAACTTTGAATAAAAACGTGTCGGTCTGTTTTCCTTTTCAATCTTCATCGTGCCTCACTCTCCACTTACCCTTACAATCTTCACATCGTTCTTGCCAACGCCCATTACGTCCCTTGTGAACAGTAAAGGTCTTCCCACATATTATACAAGAATCTTCGCGCACCCAGACCGAACCACGTCCGAACTTCTCACGCTTTTCTTCGGGTGTCATTCTCGCATAAGTCGCTCGCATCTTTTCAATCCCCAATCTCCTGCCCTCTTCGGCACTCAAGCCACTCTGACGAGCCTGTACCACACCAGAGCGTCCTGGACGAGTAGCCCACCACCTTCGAACACCATCAGATATTTTAGCCCGTGCTTCGGCTGAAACAACGCGACCAGAATTAGCATCGCTTATCTTTTTATTGATAGCCACACGCTCCTCATCCGACATCCTCTTGTGCTGCTCTATCGCTGCCATCCTCAATCGCTCGCGTACTTCTGGAGTCCTCGACCGTCTTGCTGATTCAGACATACGTGCACGAACTTCATCCGACACAACACGACCACGCAAACCATTGCTTATCTTCATCTTTGCCACATCCGAATGATGATTATTAAATCCATCAAATGCAGTCAAAGTATTATATCCAAACTCTGGCAAGTAAGACCTAAACACGTGATGCCACTCGAACTCTTTTTGCCGCAACTCTTGAACAGAACACTCCTCCAACAACTCAAAAACAAAACAGCCAGAGCCAAACTCCTTCCATTCTTCCCTTAAATGAACGTTGGGATGCGTCCCCAGCATTAAGTTGCTGACGTGACCATCCCAACGATGTAAAATATCTTTTGACTTCCCAATGTAAACCCGACCGTTAATTACATTCCAGATTCTATAAATTCCAACCATAAGTACAATAACAACGTCACGACTTCTGCCAGAACTCCATAACTTCGGGCTCGCACCAGATTTTTGCACGACCGACCTCAGACCCGACCTCCGACATCACGTCCGCCATATACTTGCCGCCTTCCACCGCAAGCTCTTCGGGGAACTCCGCAATAAGCTCGTCGTGAACCTGTAACAGAATCTGACCGTGATATTTCTCACGGAATATGGGGTCGCGGAACAAAGCAATCATACACACCTTCGTCTGGTCCGCCGCCGAACCCTGACAGTACTGGTTACATGTCTGGCGCAATTCGTCCGTCTGATTCCAACGGTTGTCGTAAACCTCGATTCCCTCCGCCCTTGCCTCGTCCAGACACGCGCGAATCTGGTTGTAATATTTCAACTTGTTCAGCGTGTCAGCCACCTCGGGGTGGTCGGGGCAATCGAACGCAGGTCCGCCGAGATACTTAAAATACCTACGCCGACCGAGAACCGTCTCCATATACCCATACTTCGTGCCGAACTCCGCACAGTCTTCCTGGAACTTCTTGACGTAGGGGAATCCTGCGTAGAACTTTTCGAGGATTCTGTCGCATTCCTCGACCGTGTAAACGTGGTCGGACGAATCGTTATTAAGGGATTCAGCCAGCGACTTTGAACCCATGCCGTAGGTCACGCCGAGAACGATGGACTTGCACCTGTTTCTCAAATGCTTGTGCTTTCCTTTCTTGGTACATTCCTCGTACGGCAAGTCCCAGATGATGGATGCCATCAGCGCGTAGTAGTCGCGACCAGAGTTTGCGCCTTCCAACATCCTTGGGTCTTGCGAGCCGCCAGCCAAAATCGCCTGTTCCTGCTGCGAGAAGTCGCACGACACCAACTTGTGACCTGGACGAGCCACGAACCCGCGTCGGAACCTGTTGTCCTTCGGCTGGTTTTGCAGATTCGGTCCAGACGAGCTGAAACGACCTGTATCAGCCCCGATGGTGTGATACGTCGTATGCACGATGGGTATTCCGTTTTCGTCGTCAATGGCGAAACCTGGTATCGCTTCCGTATACGTCGAAATAGATTTGGTCAGTTTGCGAATCTCAAGAATGAGTTTCGGAATAGGGTGGTGCATCTTCGCGAGGAATTCCTCGCCCGTCTGCCGCTTCTTCGACACGTCTGGCAAGCGCAAGCGGTCGAACAGAACCTCGCCCACCTGCTTCGGCGAGTTCGGATTAAAGCCTGGGAAGTCGCGCTGAATCTCAGCCAACTTCGCATCAACCTCGCTCCGCAGAGCCGCAGTGAACTGTGCATAGTATTCGCGGTCGATGGCGATGCCTTTCATCTCCATATCCATGACCACTTCGATAAGCGGCAGTTCCACATTCTTCATCAGTTTGTAAATGCGAGGAAAGTGCTCACGCATTTTCTTCTCCTGATACTTTCCGAGAATGTAGTGCTTGATTGCGTCCACGCCGCCGTAGATACCCACGACAGCGGGGTCGTATTTCGAGAACTTCTGCTTGAATAAAGACTTGTAGTCGTAGAATTCCTCGTCGGGGTCGATGTATTTTATGTACTGCGGTTTCAGCGCGGCGAGGTCTCTGTTGTCCAACAGCCGCGCCCCGATTTCAGCGTCCCAGCACATCGGGATGTCAAACCCAGCCGCCGACGTCGCGTACTTGTGACCACGCGCCTCCACCTCAGCTGGGTCGCGCAAAAACTCATATTTCTTGCCCGCCCAGATTTTCATCTGCGAACGGTCAAACTTCGTGTTCATTCCCCAGTACTTCCGACCGCCGCCCGTCAGTATTTCCTTGAGCCTGTCAAGGTCACCCGTATAGTTCTGCCCTTTCTCGTGGAACAGCGGAACATAAATACAGTCCTTGTCATTGCCGATGGAAAACCCTACCAGATTGTCGAACCATACGCTGTCCTTTCCGTTCGTCTCGGTGTCGAAACCGAGTTCGGGTCGCGCCGCCATATACTCAATGAGCTCTTCCTCGGTCGTTACCAGCTGGTAACGCTTCTCATATTTGGCGAACAGCTGCTTGATGCGCTGCGCCACCTCAATAGAGTCATCTGGAATTGCTTTTGCCCTCGGCGTCTTGGCGGCTTTTGGCGCGGCTGTGACCCCCAAATCTGTGGTCACCGAGAACAGCTGCCCCGTCTTTTTTGGTTCGGCTGTCCCCGACTTCTCAGCCTTCTTCGTCGGCTGAACTGGATTCTTTATAAGCATTCGATACCTCCCGCTAACTTCGTTACAGTATCCTTATACCCAAATTTCTTTATATCGTTGATGACACCGCGATGCCAGACCAGCGTCTCCATCACTTCTTTGGACACAGGAACCGTAATATCACCGCCGCCATTGTCAAAATGCTCGGTGATAAACTTCGCTTTCTCTTCCCCAAAGATAGCGACCAGAGCCATGCCGAAACAACGGTACGCTGGCTCTCCGCCGTCCACACCGTTGCGCACCCTACAACCCCTCTTCATGAACCCGTTGTCAAGTATCAACTTTCCATTGTTATTAAGGCAGAACGGCATAATGGTGCATACGAATGATTTCAGTTTTGTTCCGTAGAACTTGCAATGACCGTTTGGTAACGCCAGTGGACAGCGTTTGCCGCGAATTGCCAACACCCGACCATACACAGGCAGAGATGGGTCAGCCGCTTTTAAGTCCGCCGCTTCGCGCTCTGTGAGCAGAACGACAGACGGTCCTGAACAGCACGCGCCATGACACACCCCTGCCGAGTATTCCGTCGAGCATAAAAACCGCTGGCGAGCAAACGCCGCGCTTATACTTACTTTGCATTCGTCAACATTAAACAGCCCCATCGTCCGCCTCGTTCTCCTCTTCCACAGGGATTGCCTTGTAGAACTCCATCAGGTCACACCCGAAAACCTGCGCAAGGTTGTACAGGTTTACGAAAGTCGGAGTAGACATCCCGTGTACCCAATAGGAAATCCTCGACTGGGTGACTCCAATCTCACGCGACAAAACGCCCTGAGAGCCGCCCCACGCTTTGAACAACCTGTTAAAGTTGTATACGAAAAGCGGAAGTGCCGTTTCGTTTGTCAAAATGTTTTCCATGATATCTCCTTCCATATGTTTAGTGTAGCAGTCGCACCCCGAAAATCGAGATGCGACTGACCACAAAATTAAATTGTCGCATCAGCCCACAGAGTGGGGATTGAGGCTAACGCCTCAATCCCATCCCCGTCATACGCGCCACGATTTGGTAAGCCGCCGCCAGAATCGTCATGCCGTAAGCCACGCGCTCGAACTGGTACTCCTCGTTGCCAGTGTTGCGGCTGCTTTCCTTATGCGTGTCATAATCGCTTGCCGCGAGGATTGCACCGTACGCCGTGCCTCTGAACCTTGCGATGTCTTCCTCTTCGTACGCCGCAGTAAGGTCGGTGATGATGCTCTGCTGACCGCGCGTAATCTTTTCCTCTTCGCCCTCGTTCGGAACCTCGATGCCCGCGAGCTCCTTCGTCAGAGCCTTGAACTGCTCGTCGCTGAAAGGCTGTTTCGCCAACAACTCAGCACGCGCACGCAACGCCTCGATGTATTGGTTGTTCTGCATAATGAGCTGCTTCGCGATGTCCAAGCGGTCTTTGACGTGCTTCGTGTGCGAGATGCGCAGTTTGACGATTCCGTTCTCATGTCCAGGTATCGGAATCATAAGTCCGTTTTCACAGACCAGCCGCATCGGGGTGAACATCGCGTTGATGCTTCCGCCACCGTCATGGCTGTTCGTGAACAGGATTGTCGGATACACTTCGTCTCCGCAGATGTCAACGGACGGAGCCTCGCCGACCATGAACACGCGCTCACCCTTGTTGTATGTACCCGCCTTCGTAAAGGTGATACCCTCGCCCAGACAGTCGTCGATGAAATCGAAACCGTCTCTGTTCTGAACGACTTCGTAGCCGCCCTTTACGATGCCCAGCACCTGCTCGGTATCCGTGCGCACCGTTGCGAACTTGTTGGTGATTTTCTTCTCGCCCGCGAGGAAAATCGGTCTCTTTTCAACCGTCCAGTCAAGTCCCGCTTTCGCGATAACTTCGTCGACCGAACTGCACCCTACGACTTCCGCGCCCATCTTTGCGTAATAAGGTTTACGCTCACTTGCCATCTGCTTCATTTGAAAAATCCTCCGTTGTTTTATTTATGTTCAAGCCGAAAAGCTCTAACACACCAAAATTACTCGTTAACTACTGTTACAAAACTGTCCACATAGCCCTGCAAGATTTCGAGTGCGTTTCCGATGACCGCGTTCTTTTCACGGATGATGTACTCGGGAACGTGACGCTCGCGCTTCGCGTTTCTTTCAAGAGCCGTTTTCAAGCTCACTTTCACATAGCACAGCTCGACCCAGAAACCATACTCTTGCGCTTCCTTGATGATTCCGACAACGCGCTCCGCGTTCGTAGCCGTCGTATCATAAATAAAGTCTTCATCACCGCAAATCGCTTTCGTAAGCTCAATGCGCTCGAGCCTCTTGCTTTCTTCGTGAACCGCCGCAGGATTCAAAGGGTCGTATCCCTTGCACAACTTTTTCAACTCGTCGCAATCTATGGTTTTCAGACCTGCGTAACGTGCACGCGCTACCGTGCTTTTGCCCGCCCCGCTCAAACCTGCCATGATAACCATCTTTTTCATAAGAAACCTCCAAACCTTGATTACGTGTTTACTATACCACATTTTAATTGAGATTGCAAGCGTTTAACCAAAATTTTATTTTAATTAAAATTAATTTTCAATTTAAAAGCACGACCGAAGTCGTGCCTTCATCAATAAACTGATGTTTCGTCCTTGTCTGTTCGAATGATGTCAAGCCAGATTGGGAAACAGAGCGAACGCGAACCGTCCTTGTCGTACGATACCTCGAAACATTTCAGCTCGACAATCTTGCCGATGAGCAGTTCGGGGTGCGCCCAGTACTTGTCACGCTGCTCGAACGTGAACCCAGAGCCGCATTTGGACGTATATGTCTTGCCGTCGATGTCGAACTCAACGTGGATACCGCCGAGAGTGCCGACCAGAGCTCCGATGCCTTCGAACACTCCCGTCACCCGCGCATCGACCGTCTTGAACTTCTTGACTTTGAGCAGGTCTCTCGTGCGCTTCGCCTGGTAAGGCGCGTCAGCCACATTAAGCATCAAGCCCTCCCAGCCGTTCTCCTGAGCGATAGCCGCCCACTCATTAATCTTCGATTGGTCGCTCCCCTCGTACAGGATGTCAACATTTGTAACCCACGACAGCTCACCATCCGCCGCAATACTCGCACTGAGTTTATGCTTACGCTCAATGCAAGTCTCCGCCGAGTATCCGTCAAGGAAGTCGCTTATCGGTAAACGGTCAAATACATGATAGACCAACCCCGACTTAACGCCCTTGCTGTTTGCACTCGATACTGTAGCCCTGAACACATCTCCAGATGCGCCGTCTGCCTTGGCAATCAGCTCTCCGTCATATGCAACTCCGCGCTCTGCTATTGAAAGCAAGTCCGCCGCGACATCGGGAACCTCGCCGTAGTCCTGACCGTTGCGAGTAAAGAACTGCACCTCTCCGTTGTCGTGGACGAACGCCACACAGCGAACCCCGTCCAACTTTTGCGTAACGATGAACTCCTTGCCGTCGAGGTGCTTCGGATTGTCGGCGAACGACTCCGCCAGCATTACTGCGAATACCTTAATAAAGCCCTTGCCGTAAATCTTGTTCACCGTTGACGTATCAACACCGAATTTGAGCGATTTGGTGAACAACTGCAACAGCCAATCTCTATGCTCTGGAAAGCCGTTTGCATAATGGGAAACCACCGCAACGTCCTCCATTCTGCCTGTGTTATGCTTACGCAAATAGTTTAGAACTCCAACCAAGTCGAATGAACGCTCTTGCCGAATATTTCCATACTTTTCGATTTTGTTCATCGAAATTCCTGTCACGACCATCGGGTCGAGTAAGAACTTGAGAACCTCAGTCCAAAGCTCGTTGTCCTTGTTCGCTTCGAGTATCGCCGCCTTTTCATTTCGGCTCGACGTCGCTTGCAGTTGCTCAATTATTTCCTTGATTCTTTCCATTTTAACTCCTTAAAATTGTTTCGTTAATAATTGCCCGCAACTCGGAAACAGAAATCTCTCTATTTCCAACCGCAAGCATCCTTCGATTAAAAAGTTCCTTGTTTTTGAAGTCAATATTATAGCCGTCAAGCAAATAATCTCGTATCAACTCCATCGGAATAAAACCGTTGCCTCCCTTCATTTTTATCAACACGCATGCACTCCAAAACGCGCATAGCTCCGAAACCCAATGCTGAACCGCCGAGGACTTCGGGTCATCCGCAATCTTTTTAAGATGCGCCGCCCACTTATACCCAAAACTTGAAACCCTATCTATTGCCGACCTACGATTAAATGCAAAATCCTTAAACGACACCGCACCACGACAATCAGTCACCATTGTAGCCTCGACAACCATTCCACGATTATTCACGCTTGTAAGTCTAACCCTCTTTTCTTCCATAATAACTCCTTCAAAGTCGTCATTCATATATACAATCCACGAAAGCCTAATTTACGCGCTGAACCGCCACAAGACGATCAGCACCATAACGGCATCGGGGGTAAAGTTTACCCCCGCTTTCGATGTCCACGAATACAGTCTTGCCGCTCTTGTGATGTTCCACCGCCTTCACCGTCTGGGTTTCTCCGTAGTTGCAAATCATCACGTCCCCAGCCACCAGCTCGGCGGCGCGTATTGCGTTCCGCGCCCCGATTCCTTGCAAATGCAGTGTCATACGCTCATCGCCTCCTTGACCTCAGCCAGCTCCTTCGAGTACATCGCCACCACGTTGTCGTAGTTCTTTTGCGCCCGCTCCTCGCTCATCATTCCGCTATTAATAAACATCTTGCGGTCGAAGTCCGCCATATCGATGTGTCCCTCAATCGCCGACACCCGCTCCGCAAGTGAGATTTCTCTCACTTGCGTCAACGGATAGCCGCACCCGCACGCCTTCGCAATTGCGTCCTCTCTCGAGTCCGCACGCACGTCCTCAACGTGCGTGGTGCTTGTCATATTGTCTTTATACGCCAGACGGAAGTATCTCATTATCTCACCTCCGAAAAGCAGTGCGTTGCCGAGTAGTTGTCCGAACCATCGTCATAGGTCACCGTCTGATTGTCGCACACCTCGGTGTTGCGGGTTACGCGAAAGAACTTCTCGACCAACCATCTTGCGCGACCGTGGTCGTGCTTCCAATCGCCGTGCTCGATTTCAACGACAACATCGCCATCATCGAGGTATGCGCCGCAGTGCATATCGTTCGCTTGCAGGTATTTGGAAACCTGCACGTCCAGCGGCTCGTCCGTTGCGCGGAGCAGATTAAGAGATGCCATATGGGATACTTTCTTGCCGTAGAACACCGCGTCCTCTTCGTTGTAGTACTTCGTGGTCACCGACGTGTACACATTGTCGAACACCTCGATGTCACAGGGGATTCCCAACTGATGGCAGGTGTCGCGGAAACGATAGTCATCATCCTTGTTGCGAATGACCGCCGCGAACTCGTACCCTCTCCAATTCATATGATGCGTCGATGCCTTACCAGCGTTCTTGCTGTTGTCGTAGTTGCCGACAGGAACGCCGCAGAAACGGCTGCCGAACTCGTCAGACGTAACCGTGCCGTCAAGTATCGTATACACGTTGTCGATGTCGTACTCGACATATTCGTTCTTCTCGGAGTTGTACTCTTTGCGTGTCGTTGCCAACAAGGGAAAGCGACCGCCCTTCTTCACCGCGATATTCTCATACCACGCCGCGCACTCATAACCTCTGTCACAGTGCTCGAAATCCTCTTTTGCTACAAGCCAGCCGATGTGATGAACCATTCCGCTCATCGGTGACTTCGTGCACCATCTGCTGCCCGAATAAGACTCGGTGGTCATCTCGACCATTTCGCCGTCTTCCAGCTCGACCGTATATTTACCATCGGCATAACCGCGATACGTGCCGAACTCCATCTTGCCGTACTCAGTCCTTCTGAACCCGATTTTGTCGTTAACCTTAATCATAATGTGTTTCTCCTTTGAGGTCTGCGGGCATCCCCGCCTCCAACCTTGAGACTATTATAGCACATTTTATTTAAGATTGCAAGCGTTTACGCAAAAAATATTTTAATTAAAATTATTTTATTTCAAAAGAAAACCGCCCCGAAAGGCGGCTTATCTTTATTAGAGTTGCAGGGTGGATATTCGGTCGGTCTTCGTCACCGTCCACGTCTTGTCCACAGGCAGGTACACATCGTCGTGGTGAGAGATAAAGAACGTCGAACTCAGTTCCAGACCAGACACCAACTCGATGAGTTGCTGCGCCGTTGCCTTGTCGCAGTTGTCGAGAATCTCGTCAAAGAACATAATGTTGGTTGTGAACCCGACCAAGTCCTCGAGCGTCTTTTTGAGCGCGAGAGTGATACACATCTTTACCACCTGACTCTCACCGCCAGACAGCACGCCGAAGTCACGCCCTCGATACGAAATCGAGATATTGTTGCCGTCGTCCTTGAAATCGATTTCCGTCGTGTCCAGCATCTTCTTGCAATACGACTTCGCATACGCGTCCAGCCGCTTGATAATGCTCGACAGTAAGATGGTTCTGAAGTCGCGGGTTGCGAACGAAATGACCTGGTTCAAGGTCGACAGTCTCGCCTGTTTCTTTTCAAGCTCTTCCGTCAGTTTCGACTTGCTCTCTTCCGCCGCCGCGATTTCTCCCTCAGCCCTCTTGATGTCGTCCAGACACCCAGAGCGCACCGAATCCACCTCACCCAGCTGCACCTGCAAGCTCGATTCCTTCGACTTTGCCTCGCGCACTTCTGCCTCGCCGTTCGAAATCGTCGTCTTGCAAATAGACATCTTGGATGTGATTTCCGCTACACGAGATATGCACTCTCCGATGCTTTCTCTCAGCCCCTCAATCTCGTCGTTGGTCTGATTTTCCTGCTTGAATTTTTGGATATTTTCATCCAACGGCTTCAACGACTCAGCCAGAGCCGCGCCAGATTCCTGGAGTGCATTCAGCTCAGCGACCAACGAACCGAGTTCCTCCTCTTGCGCCGTGGTATCGATTGTGTGGGCGTCTGGTAAAGGCTGCTTACACGTCGGGCAGTGTGTCGGCGCGTTCTTCAGCTCTTGTATGTGGTTCTGCAGTTTCGAAATCTCCGCTTTCTTTGCCGCGAATTGTCCCCGCACTTCTGTCAGTTGCTTGTCCACCGCAGAACGGTCAGCCAGCATCGTCTCCATCGCCTTCATCGTTGCCTCAGAATGACGGACACGCGCCTCATCTAGCTGCGTTGACAGCGAGTTGAGCGTCGCAGATTCCGCGTCCTTTGCTTCGGATAATGCAGTAAAGTTGGTGTTGAGTATTCCCAGCTGCTTCTCAGCCTCCACGATGAACGCCGCAACCTCTGCCAGCTCCGCCTCGATTTCACTCGAATCGCGCAGAGAGTTTATCTTTTCCTGCGCACGCGAAATGGTAGTCCTGTTTCCGTTGATTTGCGTGTCCAACACCACGATGTCCGTGGTCAGTTTGCCTACCTCAGCCTGCCAGTCGGTCTTGCGCTCCGCCAGCATCGTCTTGATTTCCTCAATCATGAAAGACGAGTTGGTCAGCTCCTCCAAAATCTGCTTACGCGCAGACGGCTTGTTGTTTGTGAACGCATTCGGCATATTCTGTCCGATGATTACCGTCGCGCCAATAAAGGTCGGGGTGAACATCGGAAACTTCTGGCTGATGAGTTCCTGCGTCTCACGCTTGAGGTGCTTCGAAATGTTTACGCCACCCTCGATAATCGTCAGCTCGTTCTCGCCGCGCACGATTTGATATTCCACTCCGTTGTGCTCGAAGTCGACCGCGACCCGACACACACCCTTGGTGTACATATTCTTCACGTCGTTCATAGACGAGTTGCCCTTAACCGTTTCTCCAGTAAGGGCGTACGACAACGCGTCGGCTATCGTAGATTTTCCCGAACCCACCGACTCGCTGAAATTGTCAGTGTTGTTCACGCCGTCGATTTTGACGAAACCGTGTCCGTCCAGAGCAACACTCATCCGCTCAAAAGATTTGAAATTTTCAGCCTCCAACTTATCGAATCGCATCTGCAATCTCCTTCCCGTAACGCTCTTCGACCTCTTTGAAAAAGAGTCCGATATGGTCGACGGTCGTTGCTTCGTCGTTTTCGACCTCTTCCGAACCCAGACCAGCACCCGCAACGTCCGATGTCAATATACGGCTCGCCACCAGATATTTGTCCGCCCACTCCTTCATCGCTGGCTTCAACTCCGAGTCCGTTTGAATGGCGAGGACGTACCTCTTTACCTTGTCGGACTCAACCGCCTTGCGAATGTCCCTGCACTTCGGCTGGCTCGTATCCATCTTGCCGAACACCAGCGCGAACGGATTCTCGATGAATTCGTATTTGTTAGTTTCGGTATCGTAGACCGCCACACCGTGAGGGTCAAAGTTCTGAGTAAAGTTCTGCCCGCACAGGTTGCCAACAACCTGAATCTTGTCGCTCAACGTCATTCTCTGATGGTAGTGTCCGTTGAACCACATCTTGATGCGCGGCTCTTTGTTGATTTCGTCAATGCGGTATCCAGCCTCTTCTCCCGTGCCGAACATGCCTACAAAGTCGCAGTGAGAGAACACCACCACCCGCTCCGACTGCGACAACTTCTTCAAAAGCTCCGACAGCGGAGTCGGCGTCTTCGTGTACGGTATGAATAAAGCCCAGCCGATGTCTTTGCCGAAATTCTTCAACTGCGGCTTCTCATAGATTACGTGAATGTCGCGGAAGTATTTCAGCAGAGAGTTCTGACCGTCCTGCTCGTGATTTCCCGTAATGCAATGCCACGAACGGTTGAACGGTATCGACTCCAACACCGCTACGTCCTCAGCAGTAAGGTGTGATGTGTTAAACATATCTCCCAAATCCACATTGAGCGAATTCGGAATCTCCTCGCTCAGTTTGTTCAGCCATTCGAACGACCGCGCCAAAAACGGATAACGGTTGTCCACCAGCGACTCTCTTTTGCAGAAATGAATATCTGCCGAAATAATTATCTTTGCCACAAACTCCTCCTGACAGCAAAATGAGTATGCCTTCGCATACTCATTTATACAAATCTCGTCGTATTTTCGTTTATTCTTCGGAAACCCGCGTCAAAATCATTACTGGCGTTTCCTTGCTGTACGCTGGATTGTACATCGTGAGCGTGTTCTTGTCTTCCGACAGATACGCCTCCAGCGGCACGCCCTCAACGATAACAGTGAGAATGTTGTTGTCCGCATCGTACGAGCCGTCGGTTACCTGACCTTTCTTCACCTGCTCGCCGTTCACAGTTTCCCATATCGTATACGTTACCGTGCGATCTTCTTTGATGACCACCTCTGTCACCGTCATATGGAACTCCTGACGGAACGTTCCTACATAGTCTTTCTCGTCGCACGCCGTCAACGCGAACAGACAGCACACCGCCAGCATAAGCGGCATAAGAATCTTTGCGAACTTTTTCATAGTTTCATCCTCCTGATTAAAATAACGCTTATTTGAGAACGCCGAACAGGTTCAGCTCTTTGTCGGCTACGTATTCCTTCATTTCGGAATAAGGAATCACGCCGAACCGCTTGCCGTCTTTGAATACCTCGAGGTTCGTGTCCCCGATGATGCTCCACGCCGAGAACCCGCATACCTTCTTGCGCCCGATGTTCTCTTTAGCAAGGTGCTCGAGGAACAGAGGAACCGTAACGTCCGCTTTCGAAATGTCCTTGCCGAACATCGCTCCCCCGCCGTGACTGAACAGTCCACACGAACCGTCGCACGCCAACTTGCGACCCGTAAGCCCGCAGTCCGCAAAGCCGTGGCACTTGTGCCAATCGCCCTTAGGATTGATAATCACCGTCGTTCCCGAACCCGTAAACGTGTGAATAAAGCTCTCGAGCGCGACTCGGTTTGGTCCGAACACCACGTTCTCAAACGATGCACAATTGATAGTAAGGTCGGTTACGTTGCCTTTGGTGTCCATGTTGAAAATGAACTTGCCGTCCGTGCGGTATCCCCACTCACGCAACACAGGCGCAGTGAGGGCGGCGCACATATCTTTCATGCGGCGAATCACTGGGCTGTAAACCTTGTGATATCCGCCGAAGTAAATGCCGTTGTCTCCCGTGCCGCTTTCGCCGACAATGTCGTTGATTTCGCTGGACTGAATGTTGAGGTTGTTCATAATGACAATGCTGCGCATCTCTTCGGGAGTAAGCCCAATGTCATTGGTCAGAATGTTGCGCACCAGCGTCTCAACCTCGTCCGCCTTCCACTTCTTGTCCGTCTCGCCGTTCACTATAAACAGCTGATTGCCCCAGCAACACTCGATAGCGTTGCGCCCGCCCTTGTTAGCGTCGCATACCGTCTTCGACACGAGGTCGCATACCTTATCGGGATGACCGATAAGCACCAGCTCAAATGCTTTAAGATTTTTCGTCTTCGTCATAACATACTCCCATAGTTTTGCTTGTTTCTACATCAAGGAAATTCTTGTCCACGAACAGCTCCTTGACAGGGATAGATGCTCCCATAATTCCAATCGGGGTGACCGCGAAAGCCAACACCCTGCCTTGCTCCATATTTACCACTTCCAGCTCCATCAATCCCTTGGCGTGCAATAGAGATTCCGCTGGATACGTCGTTTCGTCACCCACCATCAGCGTGCCGCCGTTCTTAAAATGGATTGATATGAGTTTAGAGCCTAACGCCCTAGCAATCCGTTCTACTTTCATTTGGCTCTCCCATACTTCATCGAACGGCGCATTGCCCTCAACTCCTCTTTCTTTTCCTCTTCTTGATTATCCCAATTCCCTAAATAAGTCAGAAAGCGCAAATTAGTAAAGTGGTTATTCTTTCGATTCCTGTCAATGTGGTCGACCACCATACCCTGCGGCTTCTCACCAATCCAAGCCTCAGCTACCAGCTGATGAACATATACAGTTATTCTTGGCTTTTTGTCGTGCATTGAAAATTTAGCCTTTTGCAACCCCGCGAGTCGAACATCCCGTATATAGCACCAGATATAATTACCATCGTAAAAACGAACCTGCTTCTTAGTTTCGCAATCCCGTAACACAGTGCCACAGTCTGAAATCTCATAAAGATTCAACAAACTCGGAACAGACTTAAACGTCACTCTTCTCTCCCTCACTTGCCGCCTCAGTTACATCAATGTAAAGAATATTCTTTGTATTGATGTACCGCGTGGAAAAATCGTTCAACGTCACCGTGAGAACGCTCTCCTGCTTGAGGAAATGGTCAAGCACCGTGTTCTTAGTCGGCTCGTCCAAGATTAGGGTCACGCCTTGCGCACCCAGACCGCCGAACAGATTCGACTCCTGACGGTCGAACAGAATCTTGACTTGAAACTGCTTTTGCTTTTTATCGCTCATCGCTTAACTCCTTCCTCACCGATTGATTGACACGCGCCCGCATAATTCTGGTGTAGACTTTCTTGCACGCACGAGGGCTCTTGCCCCAGATACGACAGGTCGAATTAACCGCTTTAAGATTTCGATGCTTCATAATTAAAATAGCCGTTAGAACAGAGTTCTGTTCCGCACTTGAACTGGGTGCAGTACATATTGCAGATAAATGTCCTCGCGGTAGTTTGGAAAGTTCCTGTGCTCATAAAGTCGAATACCTTTCTCCGCCGCACCCCAGTGCAAAATAAAGTCCCCGTTGCCGAACATCTGCTCGCATTGCAAGTGCAAATGCTTCATTGCCATATAGTCCACGTACTGGCAGAGGTTCGACCCCGCAGTGATGTCCACCTTTCGAGGTCCATACCGTGACACCAAGTATCCGCCATCACGCTCCTCTCCATTCGGAATCTCCAAAATAGAGTAGCCGACCAACTTACCGTCCAGCCAGAAGTACAACGTCTGCACTCGGTCGCGAACCTCAGCGAGGTGGTGCGCGAAAAAGTTCTTATCGTACGAACTCGCAAGCCGCGCCCCGTATTTCTTGCCAGACGTGTTGTCCCAATTCTTTATGAAGTGGAATAGTTCCTCCAACGTCGGGGTGTCCTGCCTGATTTCAATTGCCGACTTACCCCAGCGGCGAACTTGATACGCCATATTGTAGTTTTGCGAGCGCGGATTGTCTACGAACTCTTTGTTGATTAAGGACACCTCGGCTGGCATCTTGCTTGCCGACTTGACCTCGGGTCGCTTTTCCGTTACGTAGAAGTACGAAATCTTTGTAGCCGTCGGGTCGTAGAAGTCTTTGTCATACGCGCGGATGTCTTTCGTGTCCATCTTGTTCGGATACATCACCATACGCTCGTAGTCAATCGCTGAGCGCATTCCGCTGACGTATCGAATAATAAGCTCATCTGCGTAAGTTGTCATTAAAACCTCCACTCTGCCTTGCGAACCCCACGCCGAGCATTCGCAACTATCTTTTGTGCTTCTACAATTCTCTCAGTCGAAACCCTAATTGTTTCTTCTGAAATGTTCTTGCTGTTTTCGCTCAACGAGCAGTACCGCAGATTCGAAATATGGTTGTTTGTCTTGTCGCGGTCGATATGGTCAATCACCATTCCTTCTGGGCGTTCACCCAAAAAAGCGAGCGCGACCAGACGATGAACAGTCGTGCGAACGTGGCGCACCCGAACAGTAAGGTAGCCGTCCGAATTGCAATCCTGCTTGTAAACATAATCTCGCTCTACGTCCCTAATGACTTTCCCGTCCTCCGAAACATCGAGTTGAACCGAACGCCCCAACTTGTTAACCCAAAAATCGATTATCATCTCTTCACCACGTTCACAATCTTCCCGTCGTGATTGAACATCGACTCATAGGTATCCTTTATCAACTTCTTGCCTTCTGGCGAGTTGAAAATCTCGTCGACAAAACTCACCGCCCCTTGACATCCTTTCGCACGTGTCGCGATTTCTGTCGGAATAAGGTCGTTGAACGCAGAGCGCAACAGCCATTTGTTCACGCGCTTGCCCTGTAACTTGCCGTCCTTGAATCTCGGCGGCACGTTGCTTGCGAACTCGAGAAACTCGCGGTCGCTGAATGGGTCGACGTACGAAATCCCGCCAGCGTTGAGCATAACCTTTACCGAACGGTTCGGATTAATCCACGCCTTGTTGATGAGTTTCGTTCTCGCGTCCACATACTGCTCGTCGCGCCACGACCACCGCTCAATCTGCGGATAACTTGCAAAAATCTCGTCGGACAGGTCACCGCACAGCGCGGTAATGAATCCGTCTTTGGCGGCGGCTTTGGCAAGATAGTATTGACCGACCGCGCTCGTGATTTGAGTCCAATTCGAGTCCTCGTTGAAATAGATAATCTCGTTGAGGTCAGCCAGCACCTGCTCCTGCGTCACAATGACCTCGGTCAGCGGAATGTCTAACTCCGCCGCTGCCCGTCTCGCATAGTAAAGGTCGGCTTTGCCTTTGTCACCGACTGAGAACGTGTACGCCGTTATGTCGGGCTTGAACTTCTTCGCCAGAGCCGCACACACCGTGCTGTCAACGCCGCCAGAGAGGAACACGCACATCCCGTTGGTGTTGTTTACAATCTTCGCAACCGCCGACGTCAACAGGTTGCGAATGCTCGTCAGCACCGACTCATCAGTGCCATCGTCCGCTATCAGTTCCCTGCTTATGGTCGAGTAAGAGCCGACGTAGAACATACCGTCCCGCATCGTAATATACTCGCCCATCCCCAGCAGTTTGACGTCCTTCAACGGCAAGCCGAAAAAGCATTTGAGCTCACTGGCGATGAGAATCTTGTTGCCGAACAAATTCTTCTGGCGGTAGTAATACAGTGGCACGCGACCGAGATAATCCCCCACCACCAAAAGCTCTCTGGTCTTGGTATCGTAGTTGAGGAAACCCACCACCCCGTCCACATTGGCGAACGACTTGATGCACCCTGTGACCAGTGGTCGAAAGTCTGTGCCATCAAACAGAATCGAGTCGGACACCAGAACGGCATCACCGTCCACCACCAGCTCGTCCCCGCCGATGACAACATCACCGACCATTTGCAGGTCATACGCACGCTTGTGATGGTTAATCTTTTCAAAGCGCAACGCAGTGTCATTAAAGCCTTGTGAAAATATCATTGACATAATTAAATCTCCGTACTCATATTATACCAAAAACGGTGGATAAAATATCCACCGTCGGTAATCAAAATGGCTTCGACATCCAATTGCACCGCGTACAGCACCAACGCCGACCGTACGTGAATATCGTCTCGACAGTGTGAACCGTGCAGCTCGCACCGCATTTCGGACAGGTCATAGCTCCTCCTTAATACGAACGCTTGTCTGCGAGCGCGTCGTCCTTTGCCTTGTATTCGGCAATAAGGTCGGGGTTGTCGTACACGTTGCCCACAACCTCCAAATCGTCCATGACCTCGCGCGAAAGCGGCTTTAACGTTCCTTTCAGTAGAAACCCGCAAGGCAGGTACTCTTGATACTCGTTTCGGCAGGTGACTTCATACGCCAGCACTCGGTCATTCCCGCCGTGGTCGTTGAAGTACCACAGCACGATGTCGCCGTCGAAAATCATTTGATGTTTTCGGTCGACCGCGCCAGACCATTGCCGAATGGTTTCGGGTATGCAGATGTACGACATCATCACACCCTTTTCCTCTCGCTCGATGCAGTATTTCAGGTATGCTGGATTCTCTTCGGTGTTGCGGCGTTTGGTTAAGTAGCCGTAAACGTATGGGTCACCCGCGAGGAAACCCTCGGGGTCTTCCTGCGGCTCGACAGGCTTGCCCTTGAACACGACAAAATCGGCTGCGATTTTCCGCTCGAACGGCGGTGTGATTAAATCAAGTTTCATTTCTTTACCTCCTCGAACCAACCAGAGCCGAACATAGCAGTCGGACTGCTGAACGTGATTGTGCTTTTCCCGTCCAGAGTCTTGCCCTTGAACTTGAGCCGACCCAGCTCCCACTCGTCGTAGTCGAACACAAGAATAGAACCCTTGCGCAGAACCGCATAGTCCTTGCCCGCGACATTGGGATACATCCAGGCTTTAGGACTCTCAACGTCCCACGTATCTCCGTCATAGTCGAAGTAAAGCGTCTGGGTTGTACGAACCGTAATCGGCGTTTTGTCGACACAACTCCAAGTGCCGTTAAAGAACACCCAGTGAGTCTCCGCGCCAGACAGCACCGCAGTGTCCCCGTCCCTCGGCGAGGTTCTGATGCTCACCAGCGAGTCGAACACGCCAAGAAAACGCTCGTTGTGAGTAAGTTCGGGAGCTGAACCGCTTTCTTTGAGGTCGTCCTCGCTGCGCTCCGTGTTCATTTCCTTGACCAGCTCGGCAATGAACTCGCCGCTCGCAACCTCTTTGTAGTCATCTACCTTTTCGGGCAAATAACGCTTGCAGAGGTAAAACACCATCGCCAGAGTTTGGTCGCTCGCGTTGTTTATGAATTTGAGGAATTCCTCTTTCGCCGTCATACTCTAACCTCCCACTTTTTCGCATTCGCTCTTGCGCGGTTCGCCGCTTCACGCTCCTGTTGCGCCTCGTTCGGCTTGCCGACCTTTTCCAAAATCTTTGCACGCTCATCGTGCTTGCGGGCGGCTTCCCGCCACTTCTCCGCCGTCGTCATTTCTCGCCTCGCAATAAGGTCATATCAAATCCGCTGTTGATGAAACGGTTGCATAGGTCTCTGTTACACCCGTTGCCCAACTTGACGTAAATGTCTTCCCAGTCAGCCGCCGGAAAGTCCGTGCCCAGATAACGGTTAACGCCGCGCGAGATAAAGTCGTGCAGTGCCTCGCTCTTTGCGTCGTCCGTTCCATAAACGGTCTTGAAAGCCGCACGCGAAAAGCATATGAGTAGTTTGGCTTGAACATCGCGCTCGCACGCGCAACAATTCAAAATAAAGTACGTGTTGCTTTCACGGTGCGCTATGAACTCCTCGTTGTCGTTGATAATGCTACCTGGAAAGCACTTGAATAATTTGCGTTCAAAATCGTACATAAAACTTGCCTCCGCTTACGTATACAACGGCGCGAATAAAGTGGGTAAGAAAAGAGGACGGCTCTCGCTGTCCTCTTTTCCGCCGCCTTACTCTTCCCAGAAATTTTTCTTTTTCTTGGGGGCTGCCGCCGCAGGTGTCTTCGCGGGCGCGGGAGCAGGTTTTGCCGCTGCGGGCTTCTTTCCCGAAACCGCTGCGGGAGCCTCTTCCTCTTCCGCCGCTTCCTCTTCTTCGACCTCTTCGTCTTCTTCCTCGGCTTCTCCTTCGGCGGGAGTAAGCTCGGGCATCGCATACGCGTCGCTATCCTTCAGCGGGAAAAACGAGTAGGTCGCGTCGAGCGTGCCCGCCTTCGAGCAGGTAATCTTGTAGACGGTGTCGATGATGTCTCCGCCAGCCGCTTCGAATAAGGGCAACAGCGTGTCCGCACCGAACCGCGCCGACCTGTCCCAAGTCATCATTTCGAAAGCCGACTTGCTGGTATATACCGCGACTTTCAATGACATGGTCCATTTGCCTTCGGGCGTGTCCCAGATAACCTTCTTGGTCGCGGGGTCGTAGAGTTTCTGACGGCACTGAATGTCCTCGGGCTTCTCGTAGCAGAAACGAACAATCTTGATGTTCTCCTTCGGCGTGAACTTCAGAAACGCTCCGTTGTTCTCAGGTGGCATTTGTGCAAATTTCGCTAAATCCATTTTACATTCTCCTTTTTATTTAGATTGGTTCCGCATTTAGCAAACGGACTTCCTATTTCAGTATACAAGGTTTGCGAATTTCCTTGCAATCGTGAAACCTTTTCGCTAAGGGTCTAATTCTTAAAATATAACCTCGCCTTCAACCCTCATTAAATAATACAAAACGAAAGCGGGATGCTTACACATCCCGCCAAACTTTTTATTTCAATTCAAACTCAACCGTGTACCCCGCATAATTTTCGCGGATATATTGCTTCGTTGTTTCCACCATTTCATTACGACCGAGAGCCACTTGAACTACATCCCTAATACGATGGCAAACCTGCCCCGCGTCGTTCTTGATAATCGCCCACAAAATTTTTCTCTTCTTCATTTGAAAATCCTCCTTAGTTTGCGTACGAGGGCTTGAGAATCGGCAGTAACTTCGCTTTCAGATTTTCCATCTGCCGCGCCGTGAACTTGATGCCCTCCGCTTCGAAATCCTTGTAAACCTGATTCTTCGAATCGCCGCCGAGCAGTTTTTTGCAAACTTTCAACTCGGTTTCGTCACAAATGCGCTCCAGCGCATCCATGAACATGTATTCCTCGTAACCGCCGTCGACCGTTCCCGCGATGTCTGCAATAGAGATGGGGTCTTCGCCTTCGGGAGCAAGGTCACTCTCATTGATATTCTTCGAGAGGTCTCTCTTGCCGACCTTCTTCGGGTCGACCTCTTCCTCGTATACGGCACGCACACGAACATTGCCCCACGCATCGACTACCGTCGTTGTTTCGGCTACGCCCTGCGCATTCATTTTGCGAACTCGATGGTCACCGAATAGGTATTTGCACTTGTTGATGAACAGCTGCTCGGCACGCCATTTGTAAATGCCGACCGACGTGGACTCAATGAGCGATTTCGTAAAATCAAGCTCCCGAATCTGCTTCTCTTTCACGACCTTGGTATATTTACCGTTGACCGTCTGCCAGACTTCCTCACGAACTGTCCTATAGACATAATTGCCGTTTTCGTCAGTCTTGTACGGAAAGGTATCCATCCACAAGTCGATTAAGAGTTGGTCCTCTTCGCCGTCCAGTGAGCGCAAGCCCCACTTATTCATCAGCCCGTTCAGGTGCACGCACACCTGGTCAAAGACCTCTTTCTCTCTCTTCGTTAAACCACTCAAAGTGTTACGGAACATATGTACAATCCTCCTAAGTCGCCTGGACGTCGCAGTCCCTCCAGCGATGTATTTACTGTAGCACAAAAGAAAAAATTACGCAAGCAATTTGCGCAACTTTCTCAAAAATATTTTCAAAAAGATTTCCCAGCCACAGTACTATGATGATAGGAAAATATGTTCAGTAATCGAAAATGTTGAAAACCGACTTCGCGCCTTCGATTCTTTTGAGTAAGGGCAGGTCCCTCTTGACGTCGAAATCCTCTTTGGCAATCAGCCAATTGTAAATCCTCGGCAACAGGTCCGCCCGCGCACCCACCCGCGCGACACAGCGAAAGAACTTGTGATAATCGTTGCGCAGAACCGCGTCGAAAATGTCTTTCTCCAGCACCGAGATGTCGGGATAGGTCTGCTCGTTTTCCACTTCCAGCTCCAACAGCTCTGGAAAGTCGGCGAACTTCTTCACCTGACTTTCCGTCAGCAGACCAGAGTCGATGACCACTTTCATATCCCTGGAAATCGGAAACGTCCTCTCCTTCTTTTTTGGCATTACGAACAGTGGCATCTTAGTCCACCCCCGTCAGACAGAGCGTAATCAGTCTGGTCTTTGCGTCCCTCGCATCCGTAATCCTTGCAAGTTTGTCGAGGAACAGACCGAATACGCGCGGGCTATGTTCTTCATAGATTTCCGCGAACGCCGCCGCTTGTTTTGCGTCCCTCAACTTCATCGGCTGGATATTGAAATGCGCCATCATCATATCGAGCAGAACGCCCTCAAGCCGACATTTCCAGTCAAAGAAGTCCACATCAAGCTGCTTGATGACTTTTAGCCCGTTCTTCGGCTGCTTGTCAAGCGTCGATTTGATAAATGCACGCATACCCGCCGTATCTGGAATGCCGAAAAGTTTGTTGAACTGTTCCTCAGTTTCAACCTCGGAGTAAACGCACTGCTGCAAGTTCTTCACCGCGTCTCGTACCTGCCCGTTGCAGTTCCCTGCAATAAGGCGTAGCACCTCGTCGTTGAGTTCCTTCCCCTCGGCTTCCAAAATAGTCTTGAGCCGCCCGATGATGACGTCTTCCTTTACAGGATAATATTTGAACGTGACCGAACGACCGCGAATCGTGTTCGGTACCTTATTGAACTCCGTCGTGCAGAAAATCCAAATCGTGGAATCGTTCGGCTCTTCGATTGCTTTCAGTGCCGAGTTCCACGCGCCGTTGGACAGCATGTGTGCCTCGTCGATGATGACCACCCGATACTTGTTCACCAACGGCTGCAAACGCACGAGGTCGAGAATCTCGCGCATGTTGTCCACGCCGTTGTTGGATGCCGCGTCGACCTCAAGAATGTTCGCGTCCAGCATATTCCCGTAGATTCGTGCAACAGTCGTCTTGCCGCACCCAGACGTGCCCTGGAATATCATCGTGTGATATGGGTCGTCCAAAGTCGACTCCAAAATCCTCGTATTTACTTTTTGACCGACAACCTCATCAAAGGTTCTCGGGCGATAGACATTCTCCCATTTTTCCATCGTTTCGCCTCCTAACTGCCTCGGAAATTTTTCGCTTCGTAGCCTCCGAATGCTTTCTTCCCAATCCTGCTATACGCAATTTTTCACGTGTCTCTTCCGAAACAACCCGACCTAGCATCTTTGCTCTCTGCCTTTCGGTGCAAGTTCCATAATTCCTGTTATAACTTCGAGTGCACCACTCCAAATTATCCGCGCAATTATTATGCTTATCTTCGTCCTTATGATTCACAAATGGCAAATCATCTGGATTCGGAATAAAGGCTTGCGCCACCAGACGATGCACCAGCTCGCTCTTGCGAAAACCATCCCTGCACAATATCACCGAATGATATTTCCCGCCGCGACATTTCAAAATCTTTGTAACTCCGTACTCGGTTCGTTGAACAGAGCGAACCCTGCCCAAAGTTGAAACCTCATACAGACCTTCCCAGCCTGAAATACTTGCCCACTTTTCCATGCTTAACGTATACCGCTAAAACGGCACTTTCTGACCGAACACCTGCTCACGCAGAGAAACCGCCTCGGGCAGTTTTGATGCCAGATTCAAATAAGCCTTCTGCAACTCAATCGGCTGCTTTACAAACTCCTCCATTGTGAATGGGTTCAGTGTGTCTCGGGTCGAATATCGTAAATGTCACATTTCTTTTCCTCGTTGAGAAACGGACAAGTCATATCGTATGTAGCCGTCATTCCCATTTTGAGTTGCGTGTGCGGTTTGTAATGATGCGAGCGCACGAACTTGCGAAGTGTGTCAAGCTCCTTCTTAGTAACAGGAAAAATATCCGAACAGCAACCGCCACAGCACGAGCAGTGCCCGCCTACGCAGTGGTTCTCAGTCTCCCCGAAGTGGTCACCGAACACACTCTTTTGAAATGCTAACGCCCTAGACATTTTGGTCCTCCTGGTTTGTACAGCGGGTCGATTTCATCGCACCACGCGTACGGCTTTACATACCCGTCCTGCTTGTCGCAATAAAGCACCAACTTTCCAAAATCTCTGTCGTGAGGTGAAAGCGTCTTTATAATCCCGTAATGCCGATGCCCGTTCGCATCCACAGTGTGGACACATTCGCAACAATGAGGTCTGCCGCCGATTCCAATTGACGGCTCGGTATAATTGAATTTACACGCCCGCATCATATTAGTCCATGCTCCCCATTCATCAGTATCGTTCGAGCCTTGACCGAGATTGTTCTTTGCCTGACGGCGAGCCTGTTCGTACATATGATAGGGCATTTCTTCCCTTGCATACTCGTTTATGTATCGACCGATGGTTGACTTGCTGCAACCGTAGAACGCCGCCAAAGTGCGAACCGACCGCCCAGTCTCGATGTACGTGGTGAGAATCCTCTCAACACACGAGGTCTTGCTGCCCATTCGTTCAAGTTTTGGATTCCTCCGCACAGGCGGTGGATTGAATCGTTTGTCCCATTTCGCCATAACTACTCTCCCAAAGAATAAATCGGACACTTCTCATAAATCGGCTTCAAGTTCTTGTACTCGTTATGCCTTGCTAAAATTGGTTTGTTCTGCTCCACCCGCGCGTTGACCAGAGCGATGAGTGCCCAGCACGCGACATTGCTCACGTACCCGATTGGCTGCGCGAGATTCTCCATAATAAGGAAATCGCACTTCTGTGCCTTAGAGATAAGGTCATCAGATGTTCCACGCTCGCGGGCAGACTTCAACTCGGCGAAAAGTACTGCACAGTCGAGGACGTATACCGAGCCGTGTGGCTTCAAGTCCTTAATCGCCGACAGAACATACTTCTCACATTTCTTCTTTGCTCCATCGATTGTGACGAACATCATGCCCTCCGCCACGCACTCAATAAAGCTCTTCTCAAGCATCGGAAACTCTTCCTTGTGTTTCCGAATCACGCGATACCCGTGTGCCGCCTTCAACTGAGCCAGAGCAATAGCAGGGTCTTTCTCCAAGTGGTCAATCTGCCGTTGGAAAGCCTCTTTCGTCATTCCCGTGGGGAAAGAAAAAAGCCACTTCTCTATCACGTCCAAAACCTCAATAGAGAAGTCGCCTACCGACCGCAGTAAACCTGCTTTTTGAAACTCTACTTTAGGCTGTTGAATAACGACGTCGTTCTTTTCCTTTTCTACTTCGTCAAAAAACTTCATCTTCACCATGCCTACATATACAAAACTTACACGCGCACTACCACACTCGAAAACTGATATTGGTCTCCTTTCCAATGCGCCTTGATAACCTCAGACGAGGTAGCCACAGGGATGGGTGTGCCGTAACGTTGCGACAGCGCGACAGATTCGTTGGTCAGCGTCTGCAACTGCGTCACAACGCCATCGACCGTGTCTCCACTCGCCATAAGCGAGAAATCGGGTACCATACCGTAGTACGGTCCGTCTCCAATAACCACCGCGACATACAAAGTCTCAGTCATAATTTGCCTCCCAATGTTCAAAAACAGTGTCCAGCTCCTCTTTGCTTACGAATAAGGCTGGAACACTTCTAATATCTGCGCCGTCAATATACACCGCAGTCATTCGTCCCTTCTTGATGAAACGCCGAACAGAAACCTGCTGCGAGTTTGATAAAAACTGAATCCATACGCACCCACACGACTCGCCTAACTCTTTCATGCGCTCGCGCGTCTTCGCCCACAGCATTGGCTTGGGCATATCTTTCTTGAGCGGTGTCGTCCGTTTTGGCGGGGTCTGTCGAACCCTCCCACTCGGATACCGACCTACGGCCATAGCCCTCGCTTGAGAACGGCAAGCCAGCACCTGTCCGCAAGGTCTTCCAGTGTCGCATTTGCCAGAAATAAAGTGGATGCAGGTATGGCAAAGACCAGACTCGAGCGAATCTGGTTTTGGTTGTAGTAACTTAGTTGCTTCCTTCAATACCAACACCTGCCAATGTTTTCATTACTTTAATACAACATCGGTGCCCGCAGATAAATACTCCACCAGCAACTCAGATGCAAGCCCGCACGCAGAGTCAAAATTGACTCCTTCGTACTGCTCTTTCTGCTTGCCGCTGCCGATAACATCGCACACAGATTTGAGCGACACCAGCCGCACGCCGAACTGCGAACACGCCGCCGCGATTCCGAACAGCTCCATATCCACGTAATAAGGCTCGCCGTCCTGCGGCAGTTCGTTCGGGTCAGTGCAGAAGTGGTCCTGCGTGAAACAGGTACGCGTCTTCTCCGCCGTCGCGACTTCAAGCACTGGTTTGCGGAACGCTTCTCCGTCCACCGCACTCGTGTCAAAGTCGTTGTTGCACACACGATGTATCTGCACGCACTTTGCGTCGCGCGCCGCCACGTCGTTGCCGCCGCAGACACCCACGTTGATGCACAGCACGTTGGTAAACTCCTGCGGATTGAGGGCGAAAACGGCATTGAGAGCCATCGAGGTACTCACTGCCGCATTGACTTTGCCAACACCCGTGATAACGCTCCAGATATCCGTGCGACCGAGCAAACCCAACTTCGTCAGCGCGGGCTGCACGATTTTGTCGCGCTCCGATTGCATAGCAGTAAAGATGAGTACCTTTGGGAACTCCACCTTGACCTGCTCCTCTTTCTTCGCCTCTTCCTTGATAGGCTCAGCCGCTTTTTCTTTCTTTTCCATTTCAGTTACTCCTGTATTTATTGAACGGATTTGAGCCGTCCGAATCGTCATCGTCCAACGCCTCATAGTAGTCATCTTTATTATAGGAAATAAACTCCGACGTGTCATTGAAATCGTCAAAATCGGGATAGTCCAATTCAAGAATATCGGCAATCGCTTTCGCATACGAAATCATTTTATCCGTCGCGCCGCGCTTTGGCTGGCGAGCAGTTTTGCTCGGATGCTCGCCCATAAACTCCATGAGGTTCATTCGCTTCTTTTCCATGCTCACCTCAGAACGGCAAGCCGTCGTCCTCTTCTTCCAACTTCAAGCACTTAACGTCCTCTTCAAACGTCGCCTTGATGTCAGCGAGATGGACGTACAGCGCAAGCTGAACCGTGCCGAACACATTCGAAATCGTTTTCGAATATCCCTTGTCATCGTCCTGATTTCCCATGTGAAACGAGATTGCCTGAATCTCGGGGAAGTAAAGTCTGATGAACTGCTGCGCCACAATGACCGACTTCGAGCCGTGCCCCATAATCGGCATCGCCTCGTCAATCGTATAAACCTGCACCTCTTTCCAAGTGCCGTTCTCTTTCACGTTGCGCGAGGATACCTTGTAGAAGTCCACTTTGCACAGGTCGTGCAAGAGTGCAACGATGATGATGTTCTCGTGGTCGACTTCCTCGTCGCGAGTGGTATACTCTTCGAGCGATTCCCACTTATCGCCGTAGTAAAGCCTCATCATGTTGGCGTACACGTTCAGAGAATGCTGCGCCAGACCGCCGACACACGACAGATGATACTGCGTGCTCGCGGGCGCGGTAAAGTAGTCTCTCTTTTCCAGATAGGAAATCAGTTTGTCGATTCCTTCGCGTCCCGTAAGGCGCAACAGCCGAATGATTTCCTGTTTGTTTTCCTCGATTTTTTTCTGCGTAAGTCCTTCCACGTTATCCCTCCGAATTCATGCGGCACTTGTTCAACGCCACATACATAATAAGTTTGTCGACTAAGGCGTCGACCTTACCCAGCGAGTCGCAATCACGAATCGCGTTTTCGATTTCCAGCTCTTGCAGACTGAGGTCAGCGCAACTGACGTCCTGTCGCAGAGTTGGAATCCTCTTTGCCTTCACAGCCGAAACCAAGTCCGACTCAATAATCATCGCCATAATTCCTCCAGATGGTTATACAAATCCCTCACGCAAACCTCATACGCCGTTTTCGGTTCGCCATCCTTCGTGTATGCTCTCGAATGAAACTGCGCCGAAATCAGCGTAATCTCACGACCCTTCTTCTTATAGCGAATAAGCCTATCCGCCGTCTTGCCGAACGCAATGCAGTTGTAATAGTCCTGCCCGTCCGCGACCACGAAGTCCACAATCTTGCGCAACGTCAGCGGCGTTGTACGCAATTCGTCGACACGAACCACCACGCCCGACTCAACGGTCAGCTCGTTCGCATACAGCCCATCATAGGACGGATGTAAATGACCCAGACCGAACCAAGCCTTGCGGTAACGACCGCCCTCGGGAATAAACTGCGTGCGGAGTATGCCTGAGAAGTGAACCCACGCACCCTCCGCCGCGTCTCCATCCGCAATAATCGGGAGCAAATGCTCCTTGCTTTCGGTGCGAAAAGATATGTACTTCTTTTCGTCGATGTGTCTCATTTGACCCATCAAAGTTAACTTGCTCATTTGTTCAATCCTCCAAGTTTTATTTGTTCGTGTCTTCGCCGCCCTCTTCTTCGTCATTCTCCAGCGGCGGCAAGGTCGACTCGTCCACCTTTTCCGTCTCTTCCTCGAACACCGATTTCAGATAGGCAATATGCTCCGCCGTCAGCGACTTGCGGAAAGCGTCTTTGCCAACGCACGAGTGAATGACCTCGCCCGTCTCCTTGTTAAGTAACATAAGTTTGCTGCCAGCGGTTTTGATAATGCCCGCCGACACTGCTGCATTATACAGGTCGAATAGGGTGTCAAGTCCGTTGTCGGAAATGACAAAGCTGGCAATCTTTTTGCGTCCCATCTTGTTGCAGGTCTTGTCCTTGATTTTGCAAACCGAGATTTGCGTCATAGCGGGATTGTCGACCTTTCTTCCCATTTCCTTGCCGCTTGCGTCCAGAGGAACAGCCGTAACCTCGAAACGCACCGAGCAAGCGTGTTTCCACGCTCTGCCGCCTGGCGTCAACGTCGGTGCACCGTACTGGCTGAAATTATCTCTCAGCTGATTCAACCCGACGTAAATCGTCGTATCGCGATGGCGCAGTAAGGCTTTCTTCAGTTTCTTGCAGAACTTCGACAGAGGTCCTGCAATCGGTGCCATCGTGCTGTCCTGCACGTCTTTCTGTTCTTCCTGCCCGCTCTCCAGCGAGGGAATATCGTCCAGCACGCACATCGACACCTCACCAGAGTTCAGCAACTCCGTGATGGTATCGTACGTCTGTTCCGCCGACAGGTTCTCGGGGCTTACATAAATCAACTTCGAGTTGTCCACACCGAGAATCTCACCGTAAACAGGGTCATACGTACCCTCAGAGTCCACCCACACGCAGTAGAGCTCTGGAACCTCTCGCTGCATCGCTGCCACAAAAATGGATGCCAGCGTCGATTTGCCCGCGCTTTCTGCGCCGTAGATTTCAATCGCACGTCCGAACGGCAGTCCGCCCTGCAGAATGTTGTCGAGAGAAATTATTCCCGTCGGCAAACGTCGAATGTCTTTGACCGTAACGCCGAACGATGCCGTACCTTTTCCGTATGACCTGTTCACCGCTTTCATAATATCGCTTATAGCCATTTGCTTCTCCTTACACGTCGTTGTCTACTTTTGAATTTCTTGCTTCGAAAATATTTCGCACCGAAAAAATCAGCATCTCAAGCTGACTCCAGAGCGCATTGACGTGCTTCGCCATATATTTTGCAACATACTGCTTGACCTGCAAATCGTTCGTCGCGACCGCCGCCATCGTTCTTGCGTCCGTCACCTTACCGCCAGCGTTCTGCGCCATCACGTCCGCTTTCACGCGCTCGATTTCCGCGTCCAGCAAGTCGACCGACAACAGACAGTCTACCTCGATACATCTCAGCTCTCCGTAGAGCGTGGGAATAGAGAATAGCCAATTGGCTACCTGCTGGGTGCTGATGGTGTCCACCCCGTTGATAAGCGCGCTCTTTACGTACTCGATGAACTCCTTCGCGGGAGCGACCATCGGCTCAAGCTCAGCCATCGCGCTTGCTTTTACTTCGTCAATACTCAATGCCATTTTTAATTCCTCCGTTGATATCATATACAAAAGCCATCGAATTCTCGATGGCTTTTATTCTTATTCGACTTTCGCGCTCTTTTTCTTTTTACCTTTCGGCTTGTCCACCATCGCGTCGCGCTGCGCCGCATCGTCGACAGGGTCGTCATCGGGGTCGAAATCCTCCTGCACAATCGGCGTGTCCATATCGACCGCACAGCAAACGAACGTCGCGTCCGCAGTTTTCAGATACAGATTGCCGCCGACCAGCTGCACTCCGCACTTGTCGTCCGTTGCAATAGAGCTGAGGTTGCTGATGTCAAAAATCTCGCCAGAGCCTTCCAACACGAACGGCTCGTAATGGTCTTTGTTCACCGCGATGCGTCCGTCCTTGACGTAGAGCATCGTGCCAAAGTTTGCCAGACGAGAAATCGAACTCTTCAGCCCAGACACGTCCGTGAACTCGGGCAGGTCTGCGAACGCGCCGCGAGATGCATCCCACCACGCGAAGTCGGGCAGTTTCGGCAACACCGCAACAATGCGGTACACGCCGAACGAAATGTACAGCCTTCCCTCAATGATGCCCCATTCCGCCTCTGCTCCGTTGAGCATCGAATGGAGTCCCTCGGGAACGGTGAACGGAATAGAGCTCTTGAACTTGCCACTCACGCCCGCCACAATAGAGTCGGATGCAACGCACCCATCCTCGTCGACGTAGACCGTGTTCAGCTCTTTCTGCAACGGCGATTTGCTTGCCGCATTCTCCACGCCGCCGAAATCGAATACCGACTTGTTCGGCAGTTCGGGAAAATCGAAAGTCGGAATGTTCTCCGCCTTTACCATATCCAAGTCGTATTTTGCGCCGTTGAACAGCACCAGCCTCACGACATTGTCTTTGAGAGCAATCCTCTTCAAAGACGGAGCGAACGTGCAGAATAATTTTGCATCGACATAGCAGTCGAACTCCGCATCGCACCCCACGTTGATAAAATCGTCGCGCACCCAGTAGATGGTGTCGTAACGCTCCGCCACCAAATGCCCCTCTTTCGAATAGATATGCACCACCAGCGACTCGGGGATGTATGGCTCAAGTTTCAGCTTCTCAATCATGTTTTATTCTCCTTGCGTTTGATTCACTGTTGAAGTATACAAAATTCTCCGTCAATCCATCAAATCTTCGTCGTCTTCGTCTTTTTCTTTCGCCTTGTTTATGCTCAGCGCGTTGCGCACAGAGGACACCGCGTCAGTCCTTTGCAAAATCTTACCCTTGTCAAAGTCAACTGTGAACTCCCACTTCTGTCCCTCGCCGTCGAAGTCACGCGATTTCAACACCTTCATAATCATAAGGTCTTTCGCTTTACGCCACGAACCCAGAACCGCCGATGCATCCTGCTCAAAACGACCAGAGCCGAGCAACATATGTAATTGAGGTTCGTTGTCTCCCGTCGCTTCACGATTAAGCTGCAAGACCTCTACAAACGGCTTCTTCAATGATTTCTGAATCGCCGTCAGCTGCTTTTGCAGTTCCGCCAACTTCGAGTGGTCTTCCGAACTCACCCCGCGCGTACTTGCCAGCTGCATACCGTTGATTTGGTCAAGCACCACTACATCGAGGTTCGCACCGACAATGAATGCCTGAATGTCCTGCGGGGTGGCAAACCGACCGCCCAAGTCCTTCGGCGTCAAGACAATAAAGTCTCCTTGCCAGTCTTCAAGCGAATCAATATAGTCGTGCCAGTACGAAACCTCTTTGCCACGCGTAATGGCGTAGTTGGAAACGCCACCCGCAAATGAGTCGAACCTTGCGCCCACTGCTTCCGCCGCCATTTCGGACGAGTAGAACCCCACTCTCAAGCCCTGTGCCGCCATGTGCGTTGCGATGCTTATTGCAAGCATCGATTTACCTTGACCTGGACGAGCCGCCACGATGAGAATATCGTCCTCACCGATGCCACCAGAGATGTCATCATACGGCTTGATGCCGATTGAGCATCTGATGCCCGAACGCTTTTGGAAAAAGTCGATACGGCTCGGAGCGTTCTTGAGTATGGACGTGCCCATATTCATAACTTCTTTGCCCCTAACCGCCGCCAGAGAATCCCTCAGCCAGAGCAGAGCCTCTTTTGCAGACATCTTCCCAGCCTTCGTGTTGAATTCCTCCAACAGCGGCGCTGCTTGCTTGACGTAATCGTCGTCAATAAGGTTCTTCTTGTAATAGTCCCAATCCTCGGTGAACTCTGGCATCGTGACCTGAAAATGGTCTTCAAAGGTCGCTACCAGAGGTAACGACCCATAAGTCTGGTAATGCTCTCGAATCCAATTCGACTCAGACGAGTTGTCCAAGTACTGCAGTTCTTCGGGCTTACCCAGCGATAAAAAACTTTTGAATAAAGCCAGCTCCATTATTCTGATTCACCTCTCTTCAGAACATTTATACAAAAACGTCTCCTCTGTGCTTCACGCATTTCAGAAGTCCATCGTTCAGAATGGTTGGCTTTCTTATTACCCTCAGAAATCTTTTTCTTGGTCTCCTCGGAGCAAGGCGAACGCTTCTTCCCGTTCTTCCTTGCAAGTAACATACGTGCCTTAAATTCTGGGTCTTCCCATCTCTTTTTGCATGTCTCACTCTGCTTACGTCGGCTTTCTTCTGAATGTGGCTTTCCACGCAACCCAGCCGATATATTATCATTATGACGTCCACGCTTTGAATCACCTATTTTCTTACGTGCTTCATCAGAATGAGTAAAATGAAATCCGCTAGAACCGTCCCCGCCATCTGAAATATTATACAGTGCAACTCCACTATCTCTGAACGCCTGAATAAGTGTCCTCTCAAAGAAACATAAATCCTCTTCCGACTCTGCAAACAACAATGGAACTACAGAAAAATTGCACCTCCCGTACTTCCTTAATGCATTCTTAAGATGAACCCCGCTTCCAAAATACTTAGGATTAAAAACAGGGCTCCTACTCATTCCGATGTAAGAAACCCCGTTCAACATGTTCGTGGTCAGGTAGATATAGCCGCAATCCAAGTCAACCCTCCTGCACAATCGCGTATATGTCATCGAGCAGTTTCTGCATTGGCAGACGAACCGCATCATCCTCGATTGCCTTGATTGGCGCGACCTGCGAACGAATAAACTTCGTCAACTTTGCGCGTAAGACCTGAGTAGGGTCTGCGTCCAGCGGATTCACCTTGCCGCAGTGCGGGCAGACAACCGTAGCGCACTCCTTTCCGTCCACAGTAGCCACAGTCACCGCTGTGCGCTTTGTAACAGAATACGTACCGCCACACAGGATACAAGCCGACTCCCTTCCGACATAATCGGGTGCAGTGACTTTCTTTGGTGCTCGCTTACTTTTTAACATCGCGCAACTCCTTTATCTGCGCCTCCCTCTCTTCCGACAGGTGCGGCAGATTCATTGGATTGTTGAGGAAACGATTGAGCAGTTCCAACTTGTCGAAAAAGTCCTGGTCAGCCGCGAGAGCCAGCGCGTCATCTTTGAGCGCGAGCTGATTCTCAATGGACTGCTCGGAGTAAGAAATCTCCGCCAGAGAGTTCTCGAACTGGGCGATGATGGGATTCATAAAGAACGCGCTGTCGCCCTTGGTCTTCTGCATGTGCTTTACGACCTGAACCATGTTCATGCGCGAGGATGTAACCTGCGGCGCGGTCTCTTCGAGTTTGTCGCAGTAAGCCTTGACGTGGTACTGGAACTTCTCGATGGGGCTCATACTGCTCCAAGGTGTGCTCTCCACCGCCGTCTCCGACTGAATCATGGCGGCAAGTTTTTCTTTCTCTTCCTCGGTGCGCGTGTCGGGTTCATCGAGTTTCTTTAACGCCGCGACAGCACCCTGCAAATCCTTCTGCAAACGCTCGACCTCGCGAGCATCCTTAACGTATAAAAGGGCATTCTGAATACCCTCGACTTTTGCCTCAAGACCTTCCCTTACCTGTTCAACAATAGTGCTCATTTAATTCTCCTTCGGCGCGTTCCCAGCCGCCGCCAATTGTTTTAGTTGCGCCTTCGTCAATAGACTGTAGTCTATTTCCTTCGGGTCGTTTCCAGTGTCGATTTGAACTTTCTGCGTAATCGACCAAGACGAACCCTGATATTTCTCGAGCAGAACCTGCAACGCCGACAGGTTCGGCAAGTAGCGTTTCGTTACCGTCGTGGTGGATATTCCGTCTTCGTCCTCTGTCACTCGCTTTTCCTCAACCGTAGGTCCGAGAGCCAACGTGATGAGTGAGGACTCAAGCTCCAACAGACGCTGCGCCCTCGAGTCCGACAGACCGCTCAAAATGGCGGTGCTGAATTCAAGGTCGGAGTCCATTTTGGAATAGAACTCCACATTGGTCATCTCCAGCTGCTCACACAGTTGAACCATGCTTCCAGTGATGCAGTCACGAGCCGTTGCGTAGTATTTATACAGCTCCTTCTCGTGCTCCGTCAGATTCTCCTGCGGAATCAGACCCAACTTGCGCACTTCCAGTATCAACGGCGTTTCCGTCTTCTTTGACTTCGCCCTCGGCTTCTTTTCCGTTGCCGTCGCTACCGCCGTTTCCTTCGTCTCCGTTTTCTTCGTCGCCATTTACCTCACCTCCCTCTTTTGGCGTGTTGCCGTCGGGCGGCAACTTGTTTGCTTCCTGTTCCTTCTCCCAGCATTCGCGACAGAGGACAGGCGCATCAGGCTCGAGGGGATACGCGTGATGCGTTTCAAACCACTCGCCATTAAGGTCAACATCCGCACCGCAAACACAGCACTTCTCGATGTTTGGCAATTCGGCTTTGGTAACCGCGAAAGACTCCGTGCCAGCGTTGAGCTGTCTGCATTTCGCCAGAGCCTCCTCCTCGGTCTTGAACACGAGGTCCTGCAGAATCATATCGCCGTTGACCTTGTACAGAACGCCGTGGTCGTTGCGAATTTGAATCTCTTCCGTCTTGCCGCGCAACGCTGCGAACTGCCAGCCGAACTGAACCTGCAACCGACCTGGCACCTGCGAGCGCACTTGCTTGAACATGACGTAGTAAACCTCTTCGCCGATGTCATGTTTGAATTCCTTCATAACACTCGCATCGGCTTCGGGTATCGTTTCCTTCATAGGAATAGAGTCTTGGATGGCTTTGACTTCATCAAACACAATCCCTGATATAAACTTTGCAAGATTCTCTTTGAAAACCTTGCCCGCACCCTTGCCATCGCCGCTCTTTTCAGTGGCGAGAAACTCATTTATTTTCTTTTTTAACATAGCGTTCTCCATACAGGTCCCTCCCGACTTTATCTAGTATAGAATTTAACTTGGAAGTATTGGGAATAAGATTTCCATCTTTATCAAGTTTTGGCGAACCCGACTTGTCGACCTGTATAAGACCCAGCACCAGACAAACCTCTTTCTTGTTCATCCCTTCGCATATGCACTTGATTACGTCGTTCACCAGCGGGTCGGCGTTGCTGTATAAATCGAAAAAACACCCGTCCACAGGTGGCTGGATGTTTTTATCTGGGTCATCGAGAGAATCCGTCAATGCGGCATTCTTCGCATACTTCTTGTCTGAATACGTGCCGAAAAGAGCCGCCCAGATGTAGCTAGCCGCATACGTGCTGAACTTTGCTCCAAATTCGGGTGAGTAAAAGCGGGCTGCATTGATTAAGCCGAGCATTCCCTCCTGAATTAAATCTTCGTCATATATTCCTCTTTTATGTACCTGGGCGTAAACAAGCCCGACATTGTCCTCAACCAATTTTCTTTGAGCATCGTTGAGAGATGCGTTACCAATATTCGCCATGTACATAGCATAGCACAAACGAAAAAATTTGGCAAGCGTTTAAGAGGGGATATTTTACAAAAGATTATTTTATTTCAGCAATCTACGAAACAGTCCTTGAAAACCTTTTTCAGTTCGTGGTACAGACATTCATAGGTGAAATTTTGGTTGGTGAACGCGCCAGTGTTCAGTGCATTTATAGACCAGTCCGAAAGCGGCGTTTTCCACTCTTTCTTGAACCCGCACTCTTCGAGCAGTTTTTGAGTAGAGAGCCTCGGCATCGGTTCTGGCTTGTCCCAGTAGTTTCCTACGGTATCCGCGTCGATGATAAACTGCTCTGCGTCATCCATCATCTTCTTGACGTGCACAGGAATATCCGCCTCAGACTTTATCTCGCGTTTGAGAGCCGCCATCTCTTTGGCGATTTCCTCGTCCATTTGCCTCTTTCTCTGCGTGCACTCTTCGAGGAACGCACGAACCGCCGCCTGACGATAGAAATACTCGTCCCTGTCCTTTTCAGACTTGAACTCGTAATAATAAACAGTCACACCAGTAGGACGGAACTCCGTCAACTCGCGAATGACTTTCAGATATTTTCCTTCAACGCTCTTTAACGCCATAACCTATCTCCTACCAAAAGAATTTGACACAACCGCCCGCGCCAGACTTTCCTGATACCCAAGCGTCGCCTCCAGTAAAGATTCTCCAACTCGTCTTGGTCGGTGTTCCACCACCGCCGCCCGCTCCGTACGCTGTGCTTCCCGCTGCCGAGTTTCCTGCACCGCCAACACCAAACATCGAGCCAGCACCACCGCCGCCACCTGCACCAGTGTACCCCGTCGTTCCATTATTCGAGTTCGTGCCTCCAGAACCGCCGCTCTTTCCGACAATCGTATTTCCAGAGTTTGCATTGTTGATGTATATAGAGGTTCCTGTCTTGCTTCCACCAGAACTCGATGCATACTTTCCAGAAACCGATGCCGTATTCGCTCCGTAATTGTAACCGCCCTTTCCTCCGACCGCACCCGAAATAGTAGATGCCATGCTACCAGTAGGGGTTGTGAATGAAACATTCTTCCACTCGGGTCTCGAGGTTAACGAGTAAACCGTCACACCGCCGCCCGAACCACCATTTCCCTGATTATGGCTACCGTCCCACGGGTATGGTGTTCCAGACACGCTGCCTCCCGAACCACCCGCGCTCGCTGTTGCGAATAGAACGTTGCTCTTATCGCGCAGAGAAGTACCAGAACTTGTAACCTGGAAGTATCCAACTAAGGTTGGGGTGGTTGCGTCATGCGGCATCCTCAACTGAAAGAATGCAGTGCCGCCAGAGCCTCCGCCATTGCCACCTACGTGCTGCCAAACCTGAATGCCAACGATATATCCGTTGCCGCGAGCCAGACCGCTCGAACCAGAACCCCCAGCCCCTTGAATTGCAATGAGGATTACAGGCGGGCAATCAGAGCTCACTCGATACCCAGAACTCGTCCCGCCAATGTACAGCTCCCCGCGTCCGTTGTATCCATTGCCCTTGTAATAAATCGCAGTCACACTCGAATCCGTTCTGGTAACTTTGTCAGATGCGCCCGACATTATAAAACGGTTCACGCCAGCGAACACGCTCGCCCTGAGAATATCGGAATCGCCCGCTTGATAACCGCCGACACCCATATCACTAAAGGGCATGAAATTGGCGTTCTTTGGCACAAAGCGCATAGCCGTGCCACCAGTCTTGAAGTGGCTGTTCATGACGGACGTGGAAAAGTTTCCGTACGTTGTAGCCGTACCGAAACCATACACTATATTCGCCAGATTTGAGCCATTCGACTTATACGCCATTATTTTGCCTCCGCCGCTTTCTCCAAAGCCTCCACCCGTTCGGTGAGTTTCTTTATTGTCTCAGCCTGTTGCTGAACGTAATCCCAAAGCACATAGACCATCTTGTCGCCGTGCACTTTCAGCATTCCAGTGTCGGCGTCCTCTTCCACCAGCAGGTCTCCAATGACCGTATTCGCGTCCTGAACGTCCTGCGCAATCACACCGATTAAGGTGCGCTTAGGGTCGTTCTTGTAATTGAACGTCTTTACCTTTACACCTTCAACCAGCGCACGCACCTGGTGCTTACCAACGTCCTCGATGTTTTCCTTCAAGCGGCGGTCGGACGGCACGTTGAAGTCCGTCGCATTAATTTGAGAGCCGTTCGACATATACACAGATGCGCTGTTGTAAAACGGCTTGTTGGTATTCGCCGCCGTACTCGTCGTGCCACACAAATAAAGGTTTGCCATAGAAGTCGTTGTCTTTAGGTTTGCGGCGTTTGTCGAGTCGTCTGCGTTTGCGGCGTTCGTAACCTTTGTCGAATTGATTCCGATGACGAAACCACGATTGCCAGACGAGTTGGTCTGGCTGAGAGTGACCGTAATGCCGTTGTTGGTAGCCGACCCAGTGTTGACCAAGTCCGAACCGAGTTTTGCTTTGGTCACCGCATTCGTATTTATCTTATCCGTCGTCACCGCCAGAGCCGCAATCTTTGCAGTCGTAACCGCCAAGTCGTTGATGGTTCTGGTCGTGACCTCACTGTCCGCAAGGAAATTTGTCGAGTCAAAAATATTCGACAGCGCACCAATATGCGCCTCAAGGTTTGCCTCTCCCGTAATAAGGTCAGTGCCTATCGGAGCAGTTGCCGAACCGCCGTACGGTGTGCTTTGACCAGTACGTGTAAGGCTGTTCCTGTACGCCAGAATGTTGGCGAACAGCGATGACATCGTAGAACACTGCCTAAGAATCGTGTTGTAATCAACCGACCGCGCAATGCCTTCCACGACACCCTGAACCCTGGTAGCGTTTGTAGGCTTTAACCAGTCTTTGTCGGAAAAGTACGCGCCAGCCGATGGCGCAGACACAGGGTCAGTCCACGCGACCGCTACCGCGCTGCTTCCGAACACTGGGATATTTACGTTCTCATAATATTTCATGATAGACTCCTCATAGTTAAGATAACGACTTTCTGCGCACCCACGCAATACGTTGCGCCTCTGATTTTCTCTTTCTAGTCTCCTCAGTATCAGAATGACCTTTAAGAGATTCACTCAACACCTTCCGATGCCCAGATGACATAGGTAGCATACCAGCCACCCAACCATCTGACAATAAGGCGTCAAAATCTTCTTGCGTCACCTGCCGCTGCTCTGTTCCATTGTTGCACCAACGCCGACCACAAATTGAATCTCTTAGCCTTTTCTTTGTATCAGTGGAAACACACCGTCCGAGCAAACTTTTACTTATTTTATCGCAGGTAGATTTTAACTTTCCTACGCAATACCCCGCATCCAAATAGTCCCCAAGAACATCCCTTGCGACTCTACGCTGCTCTGTTCCATTGTTTACAAAAATTCCGCCTCGAGTAAAATCTCCTATTCTCTTCTTGTCTTCATCAGACCAAGAAAAACCAAAAGCACCCTCTCCTCCAATAGCTAGGTTATACCCCACTTCCCTGTCACGCGAGTTTAACTCTGCGATATAAAACCTTTCCTTATCATTCAACTCGTCACGAGAATCTACAAACTCCAAAACCGAAACAGAAAAAGAACCCACACCAAACTCTTTAATCGCTTTACGTATTAAAGTCCCGCTTCCAAAATAGGTGGGGTCAAACTCTCCCTTATGTTGACCTACATAAATAAGTCCATTTTTAGAGTTTTTAGTCAAGTAAACGTATCCGTACATCAATCAGAACTCCCATCTTTTGAGTAAAATGCTATGATTGACTGCCTCAATGACCCAGAATCAATCATCGTCTTGGCTTCCTCGCCACGCGCTTGCGCTTTCAAAACCCTGATAGACGGCTTCCACAACTGCTGACCCTCGCGAACCATAAACATCTGAGTCCAGCCCTGAATGCGCAAAGCCAACTTCTCAAAGTAGATGTCGACGTCCTTTTCCTCACCGCCGAAAATAATCGGGAGTGCGTTGTACAATGCTTCTTTGAGCTCGTTCTGGTGCAGTTTCAGCACCGAACTCAATAAGGGTCGAGGTACAATGTTACGCGCGGGCGAACCATTTTCCAGCACGAACAGAATGTCCGCATTGGTAAATTCCGTTCGTGCTTTCGTCTTCTTACCCTTGACAAGCTGCGACTTCGACTTTGGAACACCGAGATAAATGCACCCCTTGAACTGCACATCCAATTTTGGTGGCTGGGTGATTTTTACGTTGATAAAACTCATTGGTTGCCTCGCCGTGTAATCGAGATAAACGCACCGTTGTCAAAGCCTCTGATGAAGTAGCCCCGACTTACAGTGCCGACAACGTCAACAGTCATGCCAGAACCTGAGCCGCCTGTGACCGCAACTCCGCTCGCCGTCGGGTCAGTTGCATACGTGTTCGATGGATTGAGCAACGACAGGAACGCGCCAGCCTCCAAATCAGTGATTTGCAACTGAATGCCTCCAGCCGTCGTAACAGTATCCCCAACCTGATAGCCAGTGCCCAGATTTCGTATCGTAACGCTTGCGACCGAATAAGGGTTGGTATCGATGGGAACGGTATTGACGTGGTCTGGTCCGATACGGATGCCCGCTTTTTCATCAATGTCATAGCCGAACACTTCCTGACCGAATTGCAGATAGTAAAGGCTCGCATTGACTCCCGTAACGTTCGGCACGAGGACGTCACGCACAATCTCAATCGTGAGGTTTCGGTCCATCGACAACACTGAGTACACCACCGACATCGGTGCCTTGTTCACCTTCGCAACCGAGAAGTCGATAACCACCATCGAACTCACGTCGCGCAGAGGGTCACCAGTGATGAAATCCGCCGCCTTTCCTGTAAATGAAATGTTAAAAGTCTTAGCGCGGTACGCTAAGAACAGCCGCTCATAATACGAACTCCAATCTGGCTTGCCGTCTACGAAAGGCAGTTCTACCTCGACCTTCAACTGGTTCGCCAGAGCCTGAATTACAAACGTTGGCTTATCAATCGCTAAGAACGAGTTCTTAAACAGCGACATCTCCAACGCGCCAGAGATGATGTACGCATTGACCAGCTCGAGGAACTTTGAGTATTTCGGGGTCTCCTTGATGTAAGACGGAAGTGCGTCATATGGATTATTCATACAAAATCCTCCCGTACACAGTCTCTGCGGTGAACGTGCACTTGTACACCTTGTTCACCATTGACGAGCTAAACGTCGTTATGCCAGTCACCCCGTTCGTACCTAAAATCACCTTTTGAACATTCAAGTCGGTCTCTTCTTTCGTAGCCCCAAGCGGCAAGCCGAGCAAGACATTGGGCATATACTCTCCCTTGATAATAGAGAGCCTTGCCGTCAAATTTGCTTTGATGGCGTAAACATCCTCGACCAATCTGTCGGGATAAATATCGCCGTCTTTCATTTCAAATGCTTTCACGCGCCGCCCCCTTACTCATCAGAGAACTTGACCGTCGCAGTCCCGCCGATTGCTTTCTGATAAATCAGTATTTTTGTTCCGATGGAATAAGACGGTGTGCTGGATACAAAGTCGAACAGACCCGCATCATACTGCGACAGCACGCCCTGAATAGCGTTGACCGTATCTACCAACGTAATCGGCTCTCCTGGTTGCAAGCCCGCCACATATTCTTGCAACGCGAACGACACCCGCTCACGCACAGTGTTCCTCAACGTTCCGTCCGTGTTCGTTGGCGGCGTTGACAGAGTGATTGCAAACGTCACCGTATTGTCCACCAACCGCGTGAACGGAATTTGAGCGATGATGGTCTCGACAGGAATCTCAACCATAAAATTGCCTGTCTTGTACGTCACCCCGTCAATCACCACCGTGCCATTGACCACCTGCGGCGAGGTCGAAACCGCGCAACCGAGCGACTTATAGTTGAGGATGGTCTGCGCGATGGTTACGTCGCTTGCGTCAGTAGAAACCGTCGCGTCCGTTCCGTCGTAGTTCGGCGCAGTAGAGCCTCCTCCTACAATGCACCAGACCGAGTGCGGGTCGATGCCGTACGGATTCTCGTCGGACACGCTCGCCGAGTTGGTAAAGTTCTCGATGATGCGAACGTAATCCGTCAACTTCAAAAGATTCGAACGCAAGCCATCCACCGTAGCCGCCGCATTGGAATACACCGCCGCGTCATACCGTGCACGCATCTGCGCGTCCGTTTCCGTTTCGAGTACGGCGGGAGTTGCGTTGACCTTGTTGATGAACTCGAAGTGGTTTATAAACATCGGGTCAGACGGCGAAACCGCCTTCATCGGTGTCATTGCTGGGCAGTTGTTTGCATACAACAGGTCAGCGTCATAGCCGTTCAGCGGCATCAAGCCGAACTCGCATGTGCCTTGAAAGTTCTCCTCGGTGTCAAACGACCCGTCTGGCGAGAACTTGTATTCCTGAATCATAAGCTGCGTGGTGTTTACCCACGTACGCCCCTTGTTATCTTCGACAAAAATAGAGTCGCGGGATGCCAAAAACGGCTTGATGACTGTCGAGTCAACCGTGCAGGTCATTTGAACTCGCTGGTTGCGAATCGACTTACGAACGATACCGCGCTGCCCAGCCACAAAATCCAAAAAGTTCCCAGAGAGCTCCTTAGTCGAGAAAAGCTCCGAGAACGCCTGAGTAGAGCCGTTGACAGTGGAAAGCCCATCCGCCAGCATCTGCAAAAATACGTTGAATGGCGTACTCTCATCAAGAGAGATGTCGTTGCCGTACGCTGCGCGAGCAAAAATCGCAAGCTGCTCATATATTTCCTGGCGAGATGCAATCTTTAAGCCAGTATCAGTTAATTTGATAAAATCCACTGTTCGCCTCCTACTTCTTCAGCATTCTGCCGAGTTCTTCCACCGCTGCGTCCGAAGTCTTAAACCCGCCGAACACCGTTCCAAAGTCGCCTGTTTCCGCGTCGTAGCCGCAAGAGATGGCGTAGTCTTTCATGCCCTTGCGATGAACCACCGCGTACGTGCGTCCCGCCTTATCGGAGTCCGTAACTACCATATCGTAATCGTCCGAAATAAGGTTTGCATAGGTCTCGGTAGCCGCCGAGTCTCTTTGCGGCAGTTTCCGTCCCATCCACGACAACAGGCTCGAACCAGCATGCAAGAGGTTGCCCCCTGTCACCGCAATCAATTTGAGTGCCGTCTGCAACGCCTGAGGTGTCTTCGCCGATTGCAAAAGTTTCTTCTGCTCCGCGATTGCCAGAGCCGCATTTGCCAGCGCACCGCCAATAGAGTCATTGACGTCTTTCATAGCCGAGTCAAAGTCCCCGTCGTAAACTTCGAGATAGTTCTCCCAGCTAAATTTATCTTCGGCGTCCTCAATGATTTGGTCTAGCAACGCCTTTTCAGAATCGGATAATTTCATAATTCACCTCTGAATAATATAACCTCACTTGTAGTACGCCGAACTCGTGCCAGCCATAACTGCGACATACGAGGTCTTACACGCGCCAACGTGAGAGTCAAACTGCGTGGTCATCTTCACCACTCGGTACAGCCCAGCAGGGTCATACGATGCCCCGAACTGGTTTGACGGAACGAACCCGTCCCTGTTGTCAATGATTGCCGAGTTCGGTAACCACACATATGAGTATAAGACTATCTTCGGGTTGATTAAGGTCTCAAACCTCATTCCCTCGGTGTCAATGCAAGGATACCCTATAAGACCAGAGCGAGCCACCACCTTACCGTCTTCGGTGTACTCGCCTAGAATTACCACGTCGAGGTCTGCCGAGGTCGGGCGCATAGGCACGAACACAATCCCCATCGGCGTGGTCGAAATCATATACTCAACTTTGCTCAGAATAGAGTTCACGCAATCCAGCGTCTTGCCGTAGAACGAAATCGGCGAGTCGATGTAATGCTCTTTCAAGGCTTCGGGTATTTGGTAATCCATCCCCTGCACTGTCGAGTTTTCAAACAGCCCCTCCACCACATCGTACACCGACGTCCCAGCATCGAACTGAGCAGTCGACACCGCCGACGTGAAAAAGTTCTGAATTTGATACGCGTAAATCTTCGTGATTGTCGTCATCGCGTCCTGACGAGTTGTAAACGCACGCGCAATCGTGCCGACAAAAATAACGCTGGTCTTTCCCTCGTTCTCATCCTGATAGCCGAACGAAATACGAATGAACTTCGGGTCGTCGACCAGCACGTCCTCCCCAGTGTTTTCGTCTACCATCGTCTTCTTTAACGCGAAAATAGGCGCGGCGATTGTCGCTGGGATGTTATACACTTGAATTGTTGCGCGTGGCGAACCAGACGAGGACGGCAGATACTCAATCGTGCCAGAGCATTGCAACTTAGTCTCCTGCTCGGGGTCGACTAAGAACACCGAGTCCCCGTATCTATCGAACACCTCAATCGACAAAATGCGTCCGAACATTATTCCTCATCCTCCACCCAGATTTGAAAATCCTTGATAGTCTTGGAAGTGGGGTTGAACGCATACAGCTCTGGCTTGGTCGGGCAGAACCACAATTTGAACCAGCTGAACTGTGAAAGCATATTCGTCCCAGTAGAAACCGTTATTCCAGACAGCAAAAGTTTCATACCCATCAACCGAATAAGGTTGAAGTAGTATGAATCGCTGAACGCGTTGTAACGAATTTCAAGTCGATAAGATGTTCCATTCGCACTGAAATCTACGTTGAACGCCGTATTCGTTTTTATGGTGATTATTTTCGTCATTGCTTCTCCTACAACACCAGCGGCAAGAACACCCCGAACCCAATCTCGTGTGCAGGTCCGCCAGAGGGCTGGATATCCTGTCCGATTTGGTTACGTCTGTCAAGGTGCAGAACGACACCGACCGCCCCAGCCTTTGGCATCGACTCTCCAACGACATACATATTCTTCACCACAGGCGGCACAACGCTCACTCCGTCCACCGAGTCCGCGATAGTAAGCTGCACATCCACTTGCTTGTCGTGAACCGCCACGACAATAGCCGGAGAGCAAACTCTCAGGTCGCGGAATATTTCGCTTTTCAGGTCTCCCATGACCTGGTTCATATCTTCATTTATCATTATTCACCTCACCCGAACAGAGAACCAAAGAACCCGATGACACCGCCTATGACCGCCCCTGCCGCCGTTCCTATGCCTGGAATGACAGAGCCGATAGCCGCACCGACAGCTGCGCCCGTAGCACCTGCCATCAAAGCTGAGCCGATGTTGGCGGGGCTGTCTACCGCCGCCGCACCACCAACCGAGATAACATCGCCATACGCCGCCTGATAATACTGGTCTGGGTTCTCGATTATTCCCGTTCGTAATGTCTGAACCCGCGCCTCTCTGAAATTGAGGGTCGGGTTGAATAGAGCCAAGTCCTGGTCAGCCCACGAGTACGACTGCAATATCATATTTGGGAAGTAATACCGAATGGACGTGACCTCAACTCTGGTCGCGTCCTTGAACCACCGCTGCAAAAGCTCGTTCACTTCCTCGGGCGAAAGCTGCTTCTCCACCCTACCGCCAGCGGCATCTGTTTCCACCGAGTAAATCAGCGATTTGGAAACTTCTGATGCCTTCAGCTGAAAGCTCACGTTATCTGGCTCGCGGTAATAGTGGTCAGAGAACGACGTGCCCTCGATAGTAGGATAGCTCGTCAACGAATTCGTTCTCGTGGTGTTGCCGAGCATCGAGCCATAAATATAATATTGCTTGTTATTTTCGGTTACGAGAATCATCCGTTATAGCCTCCCTTGTTGGAATAAGACAGCTGGCGAGCCAATTCATCATTGTTGTGGAAATCGTTGCCGTAAATATTATACGTGCTGTTGTTTGAAGTGTTTCCATTGTTGTTGGTAATGTTTGTCGGATTCGCAGAGCCGAAACCTGGAATCTTGCTTATCAGACTCATCGCCTTTTCCAGAATTGTAACGACAGTGGTCAAGAAGTCAATCAAACCGTCGAACACCGCTTGCACCAGCGGCGAACCCAAGAAATCCAACGTCACATCAAAAAAGTCCCCAATCTTTCCGATAAACTTGTCAAACGTCTTCGATTCGGAAACCAACTTCAAAATAGTAAGCTGCAAGCCCATTTGGAACTTAGCCTGCATCTCCTGATATTCGCTCATCGACTGCGTGAACCTATCCAACTTGTCGGGGTCGAGTTTGCCGATGCCCTCGTTCCAGAACTCGTTGAGCGAATTGAACACGCGCCGCTGTTCCGCAGTCATTCGTCCGATATCACTCTCGCTCATACCGAGCGCGTCCAGAGAGTTTTGGAAACCCAGAGCCTGTGTACCAGACAGCCCGTAACGTGTCATAATATCGCGCTGGCTTTGCGAGCCGAACGCGCCGAGAGGATTAAGCTGGTTGGAGTAATTCGCAATCTTGTCAATCGCCTCTCCAATCTGGTCTGCAAACGCTTTAACCGCAGTGATTGCAATGTTCACACCCGCCGCGAACTTGCCAATGCCCGCCACCGCATTAGAGCCAGCCTCTTTAAGTTTGCTGCCTGTTGATTTCATCGAGCCAGCATAGTCCGCCACCGCATCTACGACCGCTTTGGACTCCAAACCCTTTTCCTTGTTGCCGTAGGTATAATCCTTGATGATGTCTTCCGACTTCTTCTTGGTCTGTTCAAGCAACTGTTTGGTCGCGGGGTCAAGTCCGCCCTTCTTCAATTTCGCGTCTATTTCAGCGACAATCTTTTGCTGCTTGGTCAGCTCCTCATTATACTTCTTTGCGGTCGCGAGGGCATTGTCAATAAACTCGTCCGAAACTTTTCCCATTTCAACGAGTTGGTCGCTTATCGCACCTGTCACCTTATCGAGTTGTGCTTGGTCGAAGTCAAGCCCGACCTTCATTAAATACTTATCTGCCACGCCGCGCCTCCTGATTAAAATAACGGCTTAGGGATTCCCCAAGCCGTTAATAGTATCCGCTTCTTGATTCGATTTCAAAATGAGGACTTCGACTAGGTCTAAAACCTCAAGCGCATTCAATTGATATTTGATTTCGTAGTATGTCGAAAGCCCCGCCGAAACCAAAGCACTGACATAGGGGCTTACTCTTTGTGCTTTTTGGCTGCCGCTCCCTTTGCCGCTTCTGTTTGTGCCATGAGGGATTGGTAAGTCTTGGACTCGGTAAAAACTGGCAAGCAGACCGTGCTGCGAAACTTGAAAAAGATGTCGAGTAAGGTCGATGCTGGCAGGTCGGGCAACGTCACATTGCCGTCTTCGTCCATGAGCGCGAACCACTCCGAACCGTTCCTCGTCCACATAACGTTGCGCAGACAATCCAACTTGAATTGCTTGCTGTCGGTGTCCTTGCCGATGTTTCTGTCCGCCAAGTCAAGCACGTCAAGAGAGCTCATCTTCTTGAACTTGATAATGACGTTCGGCATGAAATCCTTGTATTCTACTTCCCAAAAGTTATCCATCGCCTTAGTCCCCCACTCTGAAAATCACCTTTCTGTCAATAAGACTCTGGATGGCGGGCAGTTTGAGGTCTTCAGCCGTCAGAGGACGCTCGACACCTTTCTGGAATATAATCATATTCTTGTCGTTCGCCCACGTGCCGTAAGTCTTTTGCACCTTGCCCGCGTCGTCGCGCTGGTGCGTATGCGTCAGTTCCTTGATGATGCGCATAAACTTTTCCGAGCGGTAGTTGCCTGGCTTATATCTCGAGGGCGCGGTGCTCGGAGTGGGAGTAGGGGCAACCCCTTCACCCGCCTGAGGAACCGTAGCTCCCGCCAAAGCCGTATCTGCAATCGTTTCCGTATTTTTATTTTCCATAGTTGTATTCCTCCGTCATTATGAGTATAGAAAAGTTTCAAAGAATATCAGGCTGTTCGTTACGAATTGCTTCTCCGTCTTCAATATCCTGCCCAGCGTTCAATCCAATGGCACGAGCCGACGTCAATCCGAGGTCGGTCAATCCATTAAAGCTCTCAATCTTCATCATCCCAAAAGTGCGATGGACGAGGATGTCCCCGATTTGAAGTGTAGACGGCTTCAAGTACATCACATTGAAGTGTTGAGTAGAACGGTCACCCCCAGCAGTTGCACTACGCGAACGTTCCATCGGGGTGATTATGCACTGAAAGTCCACCCACTCCACTTTATGGTCTGGGCGTCCCTTGTCATCAAACTTGTTGATGATATTCTTTTGCCAACGTGCCCAATCAAGCACAGGCGCAACCGCTTGCATCAACGCTGCAGAGCCGCCAGTGATGACTGGATTCGTTGCCCAGTCCTGTCTCTTTCTTCTCGAATCTCTGTTAGTCCTTGCCACCGCTTACCTCCTCCACTACAATCATACCATTCGTTGCGGTAGTATACCCCGTGCCGATACCGATAGAACCCGCGCCCGCGTCTTCACCATCATCGAAATCATCAATAAGTGTGTTCCAATTGATCTCCACATCAGTGCGCTCCCACCACTCGCCATTAATCTCCTCAGGAAATGTGGTAAGACGTGGCTCTCCGTTTAGAACCGATTGCATATTCAACATCATCGTCAGAACATCTGGAATGCGGAAAAACGCCTTCACCCGAATAGCATTCTGCATCGAATTTGCGCCGTAACAAGTCACAGTCAACTTGAACGGAATGACCGTCGACACGTCATCCGACACCTCAGTAGACAGCAGGTCCAGAGGGTCGAAGTGCCACCAAAAATAGATGATGTCTGTCGTGTTCCTCGCTGCCTTTACTCCGTCCTTCATAGGGTCGTGCGCATCCATCCTATTTACCGCGAACGGATTCGTCAACTTAGTTTTCAAGTAAGCTGGTCGAATGTTCGATGGATGCACCTTAGGCAAGCATTTACACAAAATGCTCTGTATTGAATCTTCGTACCACTCTCTGCTCTTCATAATTACAATAACCATGAAAACAGCCCACCGAAGTGAGCCGCCTTCCGAAATATTTGCTCAACGTGAATATTGATTACGCGTCGGGGTTGTTCTTCTTGAGGTCGTCCGCCAGAACCGTAGTGATGTAGTCCTTCGCTCTGTCAAGGCAGGTCAACAGGGTCGGCACAATGACAAAGTCAATGAACTTGTCCCACGCGAACTGCTTGGCTGAGGTCGTAGCCTCTTCCTTTGGCTCTTCCGCCTTTTCTGGCTCGGGAATAGGGTCAGCTGGCTTCTCTTCCTCCACAGGCGCGGCGGGTGCTTCCTCTGGAACCTCGTTGCAGGTGCAGAAGTGCTCGGGTGCGCCGCACTTCTCACAGTTCCCAGTCCACTCAACAGCGGGCGGCTCGAGCGTTGGTGCGGGGTCTACCGCGACTTCCTCTTGAGCGACCGAGAGGTCAGCCTCAAGTTTCTCTTCGACCTCGGGCGGCAAATCTCCGACAATCTCCACGCCGTCGACCACAGGCTCGCCCTCGGGAACTTCGTCCACCAAGTCGATGGACTTCACGTCCTCGCCCTTGACCTGGACAACTTCCTCGACAGGCGGCGTGGGTGCGACCGTAGGCGGGGTCTGATGTACACGAGTAAAGATGCCCTGCGGTGCTTTCGGGAAAGCCTTCGGGTCAAACTCGGGTATTTTGAACTTCTCCGCGAGGGATTCCTGTGCAGGTGCAGTCTTCGCCTCTTCCACTGCGGTCGGAGTCTCCTCAACAGCCGCAACAGGGGTCTCAACTGCGGGCGCAGTCACCTCAGGTGCTGGCTCTGCAACAGGAACCTCGGGTACAGTTTCGGTAGTATCTATGACGGCTGGCGTCTCTTCGACAGCCGCTTGTGCACTCTGCTCCTCGATTTTCTTTTCGAGATTTAAGTTATTCCGTTCGAATTTCATAATATCGCTCCTTACTTGTCAACCTTAATTAAGATAACCAATTTTCCCCTATCTTACACTAAAGCCAAAAATTACTCTTTCCTTTCACCATCGTGACAACACCGCGAACGCACCGAGCCACGCGCTCAGTCGTAATATCGTAGTCCGTCGGTATGTTCTTAAACTCCTTGTTTGGGGAACGCCAGCGCATAATATCCAGAACGGTAGTCGTGCATTCTTGCAGTACCTGAATCTTGTTCTTTGCGAACCCGCCCTTGATGATGCTTGTCGACACCAAAATGTTATCGTCTTCAAACTCGTACATACCGAACACGAATTGAGTAAGGTTGATGACTTGCTGATTGGTCGAGCAGTCATAGATAATCGTGCCTGGCTCAATCTGTTTTAAGAAGTCCGACAGCTCCGCCACAGAGGGGAACTTGTGCTCCTCGGTTACGGTGAAAATGTCCTTCGTCTGGTCGTGGCGAATTTTCAATGCATAATACATTCCGCCGCTCTCCGTCACACCGAAGTAGTGATTCCAATACTCGGTATCGTGTGGCTTCTGGATAATGTTTTGGCTTGTGAACACGCCAGAATAAATGAACATATTCTTCTGCATGAAATGCGTGATGACCAGCTGGGTGAACGCGTCGACATCGTCGTCATTCGCCACAGTAGGGAACGACATCAAGTGCCTACACAGCTCCGACACCCGCTCAGACTCAACGAACTTTACACGACCCTGCCGCAGGTACACGACCGCCAACTCAAGCCTCGCCATCTTCGATCTAGTTCCTGGCTGGAACGGAATCAAACCTGCGACCGTACCAGCAAGCATCTGCAACAGCGGCGAACCATTCGCCTTGTCTTCCACGACTTGGAATATACTCGGGTCGATGGCTTCAAGGTTGATTAAGAATTCTTGCTCTTTGCTTATCGACATCCGCTCCATCATCGCGTCGGTGATGTACAGCGTCGAGAATTCGTCCGACCAGCCCTCAACGTAACCGTGTTGGTCGCTCGTTTCCAAATCCTTGACAGGACAGTCGTGCGATGCGTAATGCGTAATCTTGTTGACAGCGGCAAAGTCTTCTTGCGTGATAGTTGCCGCATTGATGTCTTCAAGCGATACAACGTTCAAGCCAGAAAGAGCCACGTTCTGTTGGAACTGACACTCAAAGTCAATTTCGCCCAACTTCATGCGCTCAACCGAGTAGTCTCCGAAACGCTTGCCAGCCAGCGGATCACCCTTCTTGCGAAACCAGATTTTGCCCGACAGCGGGAAAATGAATGCCTCGTCCTCAGTGGCGAGAGCCTTCAAAACTGTGTTCGAATAAAGTCTGGACAGCTCTGGGTCGGACGTAATCATATCCGATACGTCCCCTTTGCAAATCCTCTGCATGATATGGCAGGTGACTCCCGTCTTCGGGTCGTTCAAACGCGTAGACTGCGTGTACCTGATGTAATCCTTTGCAGACTGCAACACCTTACCGTCCGCACGCGCGTCCTGCACGTTGACCAAGTCATCGTTGAGGATAAAGTTAGAACCACGACCAGTAAACGACTTCATAGATGTCGAATAAGACTTGCCGAGATTTTGCATCTCCACCAGCGTCGAGCTGTCGTAACGCAAACGATACTCCTCTTCTGGGAACATCATTCTGAATTTCTCGCTATTCAGCAAAAGCCTCTTCTTGTCAATGAACTCACGCGACAGGTCTTGCGAGTGCGACACCGAAGTGGTCATAACAGGTTGGTGCATCATGCACCACACAGGTCCGCATACGTTAACGATTAAGGACTTGCCAGCACGAGGGTGAATGTTGATGTTGTGGTTTCGTACGTGCTCGCCGCGAAACATCTTATCACGCACGTCACACTTAGGCATAATGCCCGTCTTCTTGAAGTACTTTATCTTTGCCTTCTCGTATTCAGCGTCCGAGATGAATTTTGAGGTCAGTGATTCGGGCAGTTTGTTGACTGACATAAATACAAAGCATTCGCAAAGAAACTCAATATACGTCTCGTCCACAAACGGAAACGGCTCAAACGTGTCCCAAAAATATTTGACAAACTCGTACAAGTCCGACATCACCAGCTCACGCATAGCGCGAATTGGCTTATACGTAATCACTCCCAAATCAGGCAATTCTTTAACTTGTCGTTGTGATGAAACTCCCATATTCTTAGTATAGAAAAACCGAACACCTCAAAGCGCTGTGTTCGGTTTATAACGATTTAATATTTCAGTGGGGCAACCCTTCGGCTTTCGCTTTCTCACGCAACGCCCGCAACTCTCTCGCGCTCATGCCCGACAGGTCTTTGGGATACGTTGCAAAAAACTTTGCCGACTCCGCCGAGTTCAAATATGACTCTCGTAAATACGCCGCATTCCTCTTGTGCTTATACCCCAACCGCATCAAACACCTCATAAAGCTTCCATACCGTGCTACGTATCGTGGGTTGTAAACTGGCAAGTTCTGCTCGACTAAGAGGTAGTACCCGTACACCTCATTGAAGTCATATTGGTTCATTTCACCGAGCAGACCTCAATCACCCGCATCGCGAACTCCTTGTCCTGGATTGCCGTGATTTGAAGTCCCATCGCCCGACAGATTGCCTCCGCCACCATCATCACCTCTTCGTCAGAGAGATACGGGTCGAGCGTCGAAATGATTTTATAGTCCTGTCCATCGTGGTCGATGTAGTCAATGCACAATCTCGGGTACACGATTGCCACCGATTTGACAGGTAGAGTGTCTCCGATTATGTAACAGTCAAGACAGTCCCCGTCACCATCCAACGTTGACGGAATAAAGCCGTAGTTTGCAAAGAACGGAATGTGATGAATATTTGTGACAGGGAAAAACTGCGGAGCGTTGTTCTTTACCTCACGCCGCACTTGTGTTCCCTTGGTCACCTCGACAACCGCCCGACAGGTGACCCCATTAAATTCATTTGGAAGTGTCAAATAATTCATCGTGCACCCACATTAATCAATGGCCTTTGCAACGCCAGACGAAACCTGATGCCACCCGTGTCTCAAAAGCTCACTCTTCAGTGCTTCGGGAGTTGTTTCATTCATTGCGTATTTATCATACCCGAACATTCCCTCTCGCATCGAAAACTTCTTGCCGATATAGAAATAAAGGTTCGGGTCAATGTCCGATTGCATTACGTAAACGATGGCATCTCGTCCTGGTTCTTTTGTAGAAGTGATGCCGTCCTTGACAGCCGCACGAACTTTTGCCATCGCCTCAGCCGCGCTGTGAGCGCGTGTGTCGAATTTCTTGTCTCCAACGGACACACGAAACGACCTCAGCGCACCCGCTTTGTCGGCAAAGCAGTCAGAGAATTTGTCTTTGAAATTGTCAGCATAGTCTTCGGACATATCACAGTCCGTACTCTCGAACTTGAACTCGCCCGCTTCGCTGTCAAACACCACAGAGTCGAGCAGTTTAATCTTGCCCTGATTGATGTTCGTAACGACCTCATCATACGACAGCCGACCGCAGACATTACCATCCGCGCCGAACTGAACGATGAACTCTCCGCTGTTGATGTCGGGGATAATGCTCTCCACTACGCAAGGCGTTCCGAAGTAACGGATACGCTGACCTACCCGCAGTTTGTGAGAATCGCCTAGAACCTCTACTCCGTCGCGAATAGAGTCGTTGACCTTACGGATGAACAGCAGTTTGCCGTCCGATCCATTCAAATACGAGTAGAGCAATTTCGTGCCAGAGAGCAACCGAACGATAACGTCCTTGCCGCGTGCTTCCACGCTCGCCCCTGGGTAGTACGAGCGCAACTCTCCGATGTTGTTGAAAGAGCCATTCGCCTCAAAATCTTCAAACTCAGCATCAGAGATAAACATACGTACATTCCTAACTCCGTGCTTCGATGCAAAATCCTTAGCCTCCGCCAAAGAATATCCACCGTATACAGTGAGAACGTTAACGATATGTTGCTGCGTCATAGCACCGCTTGGAATACCCTTCAAATGCTCCTTGAGAACCTTGATTGTCTTATCAAAGTCCACTTTATCCTTGACGTCAATAGAGTCTCGGATGCGTGCAACACCCGCGCGACCCGCTTCGCAAAGTGCGATATGATTTCCACGAATATTCTTCATAATATATTGCCCGTTGACCTCCTCAATATCTGCGGTATAGCCGACAGACAAATCCCGCTTCTTCTTCGTCAGAATCTCGTCAATGACCACAGGGTCGGTTGCTACGATGTCCGCCATAAGACAGCCATCGAACTCGCCAACGCCGCGCCGAATGTTGGTCATGAAACCCTTTTGCAAATAGCTGACCGTCTCGGGAGTAACGTTCTCTTCGGGATGGTCGTCTACCAGCGGCTTGTAGTTCATCGACTTCATAGAGATCGGGTCAAACACTTCCTCTGGCGAGCGGTACACCTTTACAATCTTATCTGGCGAGCCACCTTCGATGAGTTCGCTCTCACGATAATCATAATATCCCGTACGCGCAAGAACAACGTTCTCGCATATCAGCTGACCGTTATTGTCTCTCCACATATTGTTGGAAATCCGCTCTCCGTAGATAGTATCTTTTATACTGTCAGAAAATCTCCTCATACCCACCTCTACTTATGCCTGCGTGTCCACAACAGAGATAGTAACCGTGGTGTATTTTCCATCACGCCCAAGCAAAATTGTCCTCGTCCCGTTCTCAAGCTGCAACCACAGCACGAACGAGCCAGCCGCAAGACCAACAGTGGTGGCTTCTGTCACGTCCTGTTCCGTCAGTTCCTTGCCTCCGAACGACGTACCAATGATGGTTGATTCACCAGTAGCAATCGCGACAGCGAGCCACGCGCGAGGTCCGAGAGTAGCCTGGATGGCATCGTCAGATACGTACTTTACGAGTTTGGAAAAATCCACCTCGATTTTGTAATTGGAATCGTCAACCTTCGACATCGTCGCTGCCGCCTGATTGATAACCGCGCTGTCATGAATCTCCGCTTCCGCAGGTATTCCGCTCGCTGGAACGACCGACAGTGCAAGAGCCGTAAACACGTCAGCTGGTGCAGAGTCGACCTCAACATTGTAAGATCCGCCGAAACGTTCATAAAATAAGGCTTCCTGTCCTTTAACCAGAACAGTCATAAAGTCCTTATCCTTAACTCCCAAATCGACGTAAGAACTCTTCATGCGGGTGAGAGTGTCACCCTCGCTACGGTCCATTTTTACGATATATTCTTTCATGATTACCTTCCTTTAATTCTTAAACCGCGAAATGCCTTTTGCGATATCAGACGAAGTGGTTGGAGTTGCCGAAATGTAATTGATTTTGTCCCCGCGAGCCTCGATGACCTTACGATATTTCGCAACGGCTTCATCCTCGCTGTTGGCGTCCACGATTACCGCTACGTTATTTCCGTAAGGGAAATCATTCGTGCAAGCCGTTACGGTGTACGCCGTGTCCTTCAAAGAGGACACCCGCTTGACAGCCGCCAGACTGTCGGTCGCTTTGACGAGTAGAGTCTTTCCCGTTGCCTTGTCCACGACCTTGAACATCTTGGTGGAATCCTTTATCTTCCTGTACCCATTCTTCGCCAACATTGTCTTAAACCCAGACACAGATGCCCCGTAAACATCTCCATCGCGGCTAAACTGCCACTCCACGTTGCCGCTATTCGTAATATTCGTCACAGTCAAAGTCGCTAAGCGAGCATTCTGATACTGCTGCCCCACCTTGACATCTTCACCCGCGTCCACAATCGGAGCATGGATGGTCGCGGCGTCTCTCGCCTCGATGATTCCCTTATTCTTGTACGCTGGGTTCATCTCGAGGAACTCCTTTACCGCCGCTTCTTTGGAAACCGCCGACCACTCAGCAACCTTATACGAACCAAAAGGTCCCTTGACGTAAATTTTGAACTCCTTCTCTGTTGCATCGCCTTTATACCCGTTGGCGTACATTGCACGAGTTTGAGCCGCCGCCTCTTTCTTGGTGGCAAACTGACCGTGCGTCCCTTCTTTTCCCTTGTTGGTGTACCCAGAGCCAGACTTGACGATGTCATCTTCCATTCCGAACGAGGTCTCTGAGTCAAGCAACTTGACCTTGCCCTCCCCAATGAGTTTCTGGAACTGTGCCTCGGTGAACTGACCGTCCACTGCCGCATTGCCGAACGGAACACCGCCGCCCCAATTGTAAAAACGGTACACGCCCTCGCGCAGTCCATTCTCGTTAGACGTGATTTCAAAACCGCGATAAGAGCGACCGCCCTCCTGATAAAGACCGTAAGGGATGCCGTCCATGCTGCGACCTTCGCCGCCGACAATCTTGCCGTCCTTCACCTCAGATGTGGAATCCAAAACAGTAAGGGTCACGCTCTTGTCCGAACGCAACTCGTAACACCCCTTGGAATTATTCCAAACCCAGTCCTCATCGCTCATTGGATTATAATCCTCAAGTCCCTTGTAAAGCACTTCACTTCCGCGCTTCACGACAACGAGGTCGTCCTCATACTCCAAACGACGTCCATCAGCAACTTCGGTATCACTCATCTTTTTTGCCGTATATTTGAGTTTATAATACGTCTTATCCCCAGCAGAACGTCTATCGTTTCTTCCCTTTGCACGCTCTTTTGCTTCTTCTTCAGAAAGATTTTCTACAACAAAATAATTTGTCTTTTCTCCGATAGCTCCACCAGATTTCCAAACTCCCCATTTCTCATCAGTAAAAGCGGAGTCGCGATAGTCCACGTGCTTGCCCTCTGGCGTCTTGATGACATAGTTGGCATACTCGTTGGGATTGCCGCCCCAACTCTTTATCATGGCTTTCGCCTCTTCCATCGAGCCAGCGACCGAACCCGTCTTCTCCATGCCGCGAGCCGAATTGATATAAATTTCAAATTTTGCCATTACAGTATACTCCCGTTAACCTGAATTACACGTGCGCCATGCACCGACTGAAGTGCCACATAGATATACGGAAATCTCTTTGCGCTTCGGTCAGCCGCCGAAATCGCATTGATAGGTACAAAGAACACCTTGTACCCCAGCGGCAGAATGTCGCCATTTTGAATAATGGTATACTGCTTTCCGTTGTACGAAATCTTCTTGGTCTCGCCCGTATACGTCGCATCGGTTTCCAAGAAACCGTTATCAATGTACTTGACCAGCTGAGAGCGAATGGCGTCAATCAGTTTCGACTGCCCTTCCTGCGTCAGCGGCAGTTTGCCGAATAAGAGCTCGATGTTGGCGTAGTCGAGGTCACGCTCAATGCGCGCCGCACCGAAGTCGAGCGAGATGGAAATCTTATCAGGCGAGCAATAGTCCCCGCCGATGTTAAGAATTCTGTTCGCCACGTTTCCGATGAGATTGTAATACCCATTGTCCGCATCCTGCGTAAGCAGGGCGAAAGTCGTTTGGTCAATGTCCTCGAAGTGATTCTGACCAAGCGACTCGGGAGTAAAGTTGTAATCCTGAATGGCGTTTTCGGTGCTGGTATCAACCTGTGAGAAGTACGCGCCGACCAGCAGAGCCGCATCGATGAGGTCACCAGAGGAAACCAAAGTCGAGTACTTCACCACCGACAGCGTCGTGTTG